>Ga0102591_1000064_pt1 | contig 274706 bp, 272 predicted proteins | sample AraplaCol_mCL_r2_2_FD_76860 | JGI IMG/M metagenome (GOLD analysis project Ga0102591, IMG submission 76860) | Arabidopsis root microbial communities from North Carolina, USA - plate scrape MF_Col_mCL_r2 (SPADES assembly) (version 2) | ecosystem: Host-associated > Plants > Roots > Endosphere...
TTTTCCCAAATGATTTGCGTTGCCGGGCGCGGAATGGCAAGCGGCGGCAGGCTTCAGGAACCATCCGAATGCGAATGTCCACAAGTCATTGCACCATCATCACCGCAATTGCGGCGTTTTTCTTGTCCGTAGCCGTCCTCTCCGCCGTCGGCGCGCAGGCAGCCGATGCGCTGCCGCCCTTCAAGGACGATCTGTTTTCGAAGCAGACCGTGCTGCAGACGGGTGATGACGGCGCCTTCGAGGTCCTCGACTATGACGAGATGCGCGATATCAACGGCCGCGACCAGATCCCGCAAAAGCGGGTGCAGCAGAAATATGTGGCGCTCGGCATCCGCAAGGCCCAAGCCGACGAGACGCTGTCTCTCGATGGCGTCATGCTCGATGTCACCAGGGTGGGACCGGCCGGGAATGCCGCCTTCACGGTGATCTTCATCCATGGCCGCGACGGCGACCGGCGGCTCGGGGCCAACGACTACAGCTTCGGCGGCAATTTCAATCGGCTGAAGAACCTGGTCGCCGGCAATGGCGGCGTTTATTATTCGCCGACGGTCAGGAGTTTCGACAGTAGCGGCGTTGCCGTAATTGCCAGCCTGATCCGCTATGCCGGCGCGCAATCGCCCGGCCGGCCGATCATCCTTTCCTGCGCCTCGATGGGCAGCCAGGTCTGCTGGGGCATTGCGCGCGACGCTGACAGCGTCAAGCGGCTGAAGGGCATGCTTGTTATGAGCGGGGTCACTGACCCTGATTTCACCAGGAGCGCCTTCTACAAGGCGAAGCTGCCGCTGTGGTTTGCCCATGGCAGCCGCGATCCGGTCTACGCCGCCGCCAACCAGCAGGCGCTGTTCGAAAACCTGCACAAGGCGAAATATCCGACGCGCTTCACGCTGTTTCAGACCGGCAATCACGGGACGCCGATCCGGATGATCGACTGGCGTAACGTGTTGAACTGGATTCTTGCCAGTTAGCGGCTGGTTTTCGGCAGAAATATACGCGGGACCGCTGAGATTCCCCTTACGTCAAGGGCATGATGCTTTTCTTTGCCGCGCGCTTTTGATATTGCCCAAGGCATAAGCAGATTTTGGAAGGCTGGCATGACACCTGACGTGCGCCCGCTTGTGGCGGGAAACTGGAAAATGAATGGCATGCGTGCCTCCCTGGATCAGATCAAGGCGATCGCCGAGGGCGTTCGTTCGCCGCTGGCTGACAAGGTCGAAGCGCTGATCTGCCCGCCGACGACGCTGCTCTATGTGGCGACGGCGCTCTGCACCGACAGTCCGCTGGCGATCGGCGCTCAGGACTGCCACCAGAAGCCATCCGGCGCCCATACCGGCGACATTTCGGCCGACATGATTGCCGATTGTTTCGGCACCTATGTCATCGTCGGCCATTCCGAGCGGCGTACCGACCATGCCGAGACGGATCATCTGGTCCGCGCCAAGGCGGAAGCCGCCTTCGCCGCGGAGCTGACGGCGATCATCTGCATCGGCGAGACGGCGGATGAACGCCGGACCGGCCAGGCGCTCGATGTCATCAAACGCCAGCTCTCCGGCTCGGTTCCGGACGCCGCCACCGCCGAGAACACCGTCATCGCCTACGAGCCGATCTGGGCGATCGGCACCGGCGTGACGCCGACATCAGGCGATGTCGAGAAGGCGCACGCCTTCATGCGGGCAGAGCTTGTGGCCCGCTTCGGCGATGAAGGCCGCAAGATGCGTCTGCTCTATGGCGGCTCGGTCAAGCCGGCCAATGCCGGGGAGCTGATGGGCATCGCCAATGTCGACGGCGCGCTGATCGGCGGGGCGAGCTTGAAAGCGGCAGACTTCCTCGCCATCTACCGGGCCTATGAGGCGCTGCTCGCCTGAGGCATTGTTTATTCCTGGGTTTATTCGTTTATTCCAGGGCGTATTCCGGGCCGAAGGGCTTGGAATAGATCAAAGCCTCATGTAAAGAGCCGCCAGAATTCTTAACTTTGTCCGTCTCCAGGCGGGCAGGACTGGACCCATGCAGACAGTATTGATTGTCATCCATCTCATGATCGTGCTCGCCCTCGTCGGCGTCGTGCTCATCCAGCGCTCGGAAGGCGGCGGCCTCGGCATCGGCGGCGGTTCGGGCTTCATGTCGGCCCGCGGCACGGCTAATGCGCTGACGCGCACGACCGCGATCCTTGCGACCCTGTTCTTCCTGACTTCGCTCGGCCTCGGCATTCTGACGCGTTACGAAGGCCGCCCGAGCGACATTCTCGACCGCATTCCGGCAACAAGCGGCCAGGGCAACGGTATTCTCGATTCGCTCGGTGGCGGCGCACAGGCTCCGGCAAGTCAGCCGGCCGGCAACGGCGTTCCGAGCAGCGGGGCTGCGACGCCCGCACCGCAGGCTCCCGCCGCTCAAGCTCCCGTAACTGGCGCTCCGGTGACTCAGGCCCCGGCAGCTACCGCACCTGCAACGACTACCCCGGCAGTTCCGGCCGCGCCGGCTCAGCCCTCCGGTGTCCCGACGGGACAATAAACCGGTCTTCGACATAAACCGCCGGCAGGCCCTCGGGTCTGCCGGTTTTCTTTTGTTCAGATTCCCGCGTCACGCTCCGAAAGTTCTGGAAAAGAATTTTTGGGCTGGTGGAATCGTTTTTGAAAAGGTATCCGGTGAATCCCATGGCGCGATACGTATTCATCACTGGCGGCGTGGTTTCCTCTCTCGGAAAAGGAATCGCGGCCGCGGCTCTCGGAGCGTTGCTGCAGGCCCGTGGATATCGGGTCAGGCTTCGCAAGCTCGATCCCTATCTGAACGTGGACCCGGGCACCATGAGCCCGACCCAGCACGGCGAGGTCTTCGTCACCGACGACGGCGCGGAAACCGATCTCGATCTCGGTCACTACGAACGCTTCACGGGGCGTTCGGCGACCAAGACCGACAACATCACCACCGGCCGCATCTACAAGAACATCATCGACAAGGAACGGCGCGGCGACTATCTCGGCGCGACGGTGCAGGTCATCCCGCACGTCACCAACGAGATCAAGGATTTCGTTGTCGAGGGCAATGACGACTACGACTTCGTCATCTGCGAGATCGGCGGTACGGTCGGCGACATCGAGGCGATGCCGTTCATGGAGGCGATCCGCCAGCTCGGCAATGACCTGCCGCGCGGCACCGCTGTCTATGTCCACCTGACGCTCATGCCCTATATTCCGGCGGCCGGCGAGCTCAAGACCAAGCCGACCCAGCATTCGGTGAAGGAACTGCAGGCGCTCGGCATTCATCCCGATATCCTGCTGGTGCGCGCCGACCGTGAAATTCCGGAGGCAGAGCGCCGCAAGCTGTCGCTGTTCTGCAACGTGCGTCCGTCCGCCGTCATCCAGGCGCTCGACGTCGCCAACATCTATGACGTGCCGATGGCCTACCACCGGGAAGGTCTCGACGACGAAGTGCTCGCCGCATTCGGCATCGAGCCGGCGCCGAAGCCGCGCCTCGACCAGTGGGAAGAGGTCTGCAATCGGATCCGCACGCCGGAAGGCGAGGTAACGATCGCGATCGTCGGCAAATACACCGGCCTCAAGGATGCCTATAAGTCGCTGATCGAGGCGCTGCATCACGGTGGCATCGCCAATCGCGTCAAGGTCAAGCTCGAATGGATCGAATCCGAGGTCTTCGAAAAGGAGGATCCGGCGCCTTATCTCGAAAAGGTGCACGGCATCCTCGTGCCGGGCGGCTTCGGTGAGCGCGGTTCGGAAGGCAAGATCCATGCGGCCCGCTTTGCCCGCGAGCGCAAGGTGCCGTATTTCGGCATCTGCTTCGGCATGCAGATGGCGGTGATCGAGGCGGCGCGCAATCTTGCCGATGTGCCGGCCGCATCCTCGACGGAATTCGGCCCGACGAAAGAGCCGGTGGTCGGCCTGATGACCGAATGGATCAAGGGCAACGAGCTGCAGAAGCGGACAGCGGCCGGCGATCTCGGCGGCACGATGCGCCTTGGCGCCTACAAGGCGGCGCTGAAGAAGGGCACGAAGATCTCGGAGATTTACGGCTCAACCGATATTTCCGAGCGTCATCGCCATCGCTATGAGGTCAATATCGACTACAAGGACCGGCTGGAGAACTGCGGCCTCGTCTTCTCCGGCATGTCGCCGGACGGCGTGCTGCCGGAGACGATCGAATATCCCGATCATCCCTGGTTCATCGGCGTGCAGTATCACCCGGAACTGAAGAGCCGGCCGCTCGACCCGCATCCGCTGTTTGCCAGCTTCATCGAAGCGGCGACGGAACAGAGCCGTCTCGTCTGATGAAAGTCGCACCAGATCGCGCGGTTAGGCGCGATCTGGATTAGGTCCGGATGCTCTGCCGGATCAACCTTCAAGCCGCGGCCGGCAACGGCCCGATATAGACAGAACGCGGGCGAATCAACCGGCCGTCGAGCGCCTGTTCGCGCGCATGCGCCAGCCAGCCGACGGTGCGGCCGATCGCAAAGACCCCGGTGAAGGCTTGACGCGGAAAGCCGAGGGCTTCGAGCAGCAGCGCGGTATAGAACTCGACATTAACGTCGAGCGGCCGGTTCGGCTTGCGCGCCTTGAGGATCGACAATGCAGCAGCCTCCACCGCTTCCGCCAGCGCGCTGCGAGCCCTGTTGACCTGTCCGGTTGATATCAGCGGCTTCAGTGCGCCCTTCAGCGCATCGGCACGCGGATCGCGGACACGATAGATACGGTGGCCGAAGCCCATCAGCCGTTCGCCGCGGTCGAGCGCTTCGCCGAGCCACGGGTAAGCGTTTTCCGCCGTTCCGATTGCATCCAGCATGTCGAGCACGGGACCGGGCGCGCCGCCATGCAGTGGTCCTTTCAGTGCGCTCAGTGCTGCGAGCACGGACGAGGTGAGGCCGGCCTGTGTCGAGGCGATGACGCGCGATGCGAAGGTCGAGGCGTTGAGGCCATGGTCTGATATCGTCACCAGATAGGCGTCGAGTGCCGCCGTCTGCTCTCTGCTCGGCAATTTTCCGGTCAGCATGCGCAGGATATCGGCCGCCTGCGGCAGCGAAGCGTCGGGCGCGATCGGTTTTTTGCCGCGCTGCATGCGCAGAACCGCCGGAAGGAAGACTGCGGGCGCCGCCAGAAGGCTGAGCGCGGTATCGAAATCCTCGCCGTCGGGCAGCCGGGCGATCAGCGCTCGCATCGCATCGACCGGAGGCAGGGCGAGCAGTGCGGCATCGGCAGCCTTGATATGGTCGAACACCCCGGTTCGCGCTTTGGCGAGCCAGCCGCGCAATTCGGCTTCATCGAAGCTTCGTTCCATCAGCCCGTCGAGCAACAGGACGGCGACGCCTTCATAGGTACCGTCTGCGACCAGATGATCCAGCGATACGCCACGGATGATCAGCCGTCCCGCTTCGCCATCGACATCCGAGAGCTGCGTTTCGGCGGCGATGACATCTTCCAAGCCATTCGTCATGTTGTTTTCTCCTTTACGCCACGGATGATCCGACCTAGTCTCATTGACGTCAATCTTGATGTAAATGATCAATATGAGGTTCCGATGTCGTGGCTGACCGCCGAGGAGGCGCTACAGGCGCTGAAGACCAAGCCGCAGACGCTCTACGCCAATGTCAGCCGCGGGCGCATCCACGCCAAGCCCGATCCCTCCGATCCGCGCCGCAGCCTTTACCAGGCCAGCGACGTGCAGAGGCTTGCCGAACGCCATGCCGGCCGCCGCAAGGCCGAAACGGTTGCGGCCGAGACGATAAGGTGGGGCGATCCGGTTCTCCCCTCGGCAATCTCGACCATCACAGGCGGACGGCTTTTCTATCGCGGCCGGGATGCGGCCGATTTCGCTGACGTCGCGACGCTGGAGCAGACGGCAGCACTGCTCTGGAACGGCGCGGAAGCCTTCCTCTCCGGGAGCAGAACCGGAAATACCTCTCCGTCGCTTCAGGCGGCCTTCCGGGCGTTGGCAGGACGGGTGACATCCGATCTGCCGTCGCTCGGCCGCTCACAGGCCGCACTTCGCCGTGAAGCAGGCGGGGTTCTCTGCACCCTCGCCGATGCGCTGGCCCCGGGGCCGCCGGAGCAGCCGTTGCATCTGCGGCTTGCTGCCAGCTGGCGGCGGCCGGATGCTGCCGATTGCCTGCGCCGCGCGCTGGTGCTGATGGCCGATCATGAACTCAACGCCTCCACCTTCGCGGCGCGGGTCACGGCATCGGCGGGTCCGGCCCTTTCCGCCGCCGTGCTTTCGGGACTGGCGACGCTGACAGGACCGCTGCATGGGGCCGCCTGGCAGGGCGTCGACGCCTTGATCGAGGCAGCAGCCGCCCTTGGGGCGGAGCAGGCGATCCGCCGCACGCTTGCCCAGGGCAATCGCCTGTCGGCCTTCGGCCATCCGCTCTATCCCGATGGCGACATCAGGGCTCTGGCGCTGCTGCCGCACTTTCCCCTGCCGCCGCAGTTTGCAGCGGTTCGGGAAACCGGCGAGGAGATGGTCGGCGAGAGGGTCAATGTCGATTTCGCGCTTGCTGCGATGGCAGCCGCTTTCGATCTCCCGAGGGAGGCGCCGATCATCATTTTCTCGCTTGCCCGTTCCGCCGGCTGGCTTGCGCATGCGATGGAGCAGATCGACAGCGGCGAATTGATCCGGCCGCGGGCGCGTTATGTCGGACCGGCACCTGAAACGGACCGCAGAACTTAAGAATTCCGCCGCTTCGCTTTTTTGCCTAGGGAAATATCCGAATTCGGCTATCATGCCGCACATGGAAGAAGACGGTTGGCGGGGCGCTTTCGAAAAGCTGTCCCGCGCGGTCAAGGGGACTTTCCATGAATAGGACGCTTCGTAGCCTGCTTGCCGCCGCACTCGCTGTCGGCCTCATTCCGCATGGGGCGGCCGTTGCGCAGTCTGCCGGCTGCACGGTCTCGCGTGATGCCGGCGCCCGCCAGGTGCTCAGTTGTCCAGGTGGTGTCACGGTAACGGCGGAGGCCGGCGCGGTCTACAGCCTCGTCGACCGCAACCGGGACGGCAGCCCTGATTCGGCGGCGTTGCGCCGCAAGGCGATCCTCGTCGATGTCGACAGCACGCAGCATGCCGGCGGTTTCCAGGTCGTGACGCCGCAGGCGATCGCCGCCGTGCGCGGCACTCAATGGGCTGTCGATGTCGCGGGTGGCAAGACCTCGGTGCTGGTCGTCAGAGGCAGCGTCGCGGTCCGCCGGCCGGCCGGCGAGCCGGTGGTGCTGTCGCCGGGTGAGGGCGTCGATGTCAGCGGCGGAACCGAACCCCTCGTCGTGCGTCGCTGGCCGGCGCTGCGCGCCGCCGCCCTTCTTGCCCGCCTCGGCCAATAAATCCTATGAACCATCGCCTGCAGACTGTGATCGCGATGCTGCTCGCCGGTCTTTGGGCGGCAGCACTCGGCTATACCAATCTTAATGCCGGAAGCGGCATTCTCGACCGGATGGAGGCCTCGCTTGCCGATATCCGCAGCGTCATCGTCGGGGCGAAGACACCGCCTCCTGTTGTCTCGATCGTTGCGATCGACGACCGCACCGCCGGGGCGCATGGTTATCCCCTAAATCGGGCGACGCTTGCGCGCCTCATCGAGGCGATCACCGCGCTGAAGCCGAAAGCCGTGGCCATCGATATTCTGCTGGTCGATCCGGGGCCGGAGGAGGGCGACGCGGCACTGACCTCAGCCCTTCGCCGGGGACCGAGCGTGATTGCGGCTGCGGCCACCTTTGCACAGAGTCGGCAGCGCGTGAGCGATACCGCCGACGATCCGCTTGCCGCCATCCCTGAGGCAAACCAGCTTCTCCTGCCGCTTCCCCGTTTCGCCGAGGCAGCCGCGGTCGGCATCGTCAATGTCGCAACCGACCAGACCGGCACGCCGCGCTTCATTCCGCTGATCTCGCGTACCGCAGAGCGGCTGGATCCGGCTTTTCCGCTGCGTGTCGCTTCAGTGGCGCTCGGAGTCAATCCCACCATCGAACCCGACGCCATCATGCTCGGAAAGCTGCGCATTCCCACAGATATCGGCCAGCGGCTGCCGGTGACCTTCTACGGCGGCCACGGCAGAATCGCCACCTTCAGCGCCGCCGATGCATTGGATGGCAAGCTTTCGGCGGATGCGATCGCCGGCCGCATCGTCGTCATCGGTTCGACGGTCACCGGTGGCGGCGACGTCTTTCCGACGCCGTTCGATCCCGTCATGCCAGGTGTCGAGGTAATGTCGACGGCGATTACCCATCTCGTCACCGGCGACGGCATGGTGCGCGACCACAGGATAAGGCTGATCGATGCCGCCACCGCCATCGGTCTGACGGTCGTGCTCGTTTCGCTGGTCGCCTGGCGCCGCAGTGCGGCAGGCTATGTCATCATCGTGCTGACGCTCATCGTCTGGGCGATGCTCAATCTGTCGGCCTATGCGCATGGCTACTGGCTGAGTGCGGCGCTGCCGATCGCCGCAGCGCTGCCGCCGGCGCTGATCTTCGGCGCGGCCGAACTCTGGCGCGACCGTGGCCGCGCCCGCCATTATGCCGAACAGAGCGCGCTCCTGCAGCGCATCGAGGCGCCCGGCCTCGGCGAGTGGCTGGCGCGCGATCCGAATTTCCTCGCCACGCCGGTGCGCCAGAACGCCGCCGTCATCTTCATCGATCTCTCGGGCTTTACCGGCCTCAGCGAAACCGTCGGACCGGTGGCGGTGAGCAAGGTGCTGAGCGGCTTCTTCGAACTGATCGATGAGGAGGCGCGCGCCCATGGCGGCGCCATCACCAGCTTCATGGGCGACGGGGCGATGATCCTGTTCGGCCTGCCGGAACCCTCCGATGACGATGCCGCCCGGGCTGCTGCCTGCGCAGTGAGCCTGTGTGAGCGCACGCGGGCCTGGCTTCAAGCGCATGCGGGCTTCGCCCAAAAGAAGATCGGCTTCAAGGTCGGCGCCCATTGCGGGCCGATCGTCGCCTCGCGTCTCGGTACCGGCGACCGGCAGCAGATCACCGCGGCAGGCGACACCATCAATGTCGGCAGCCGCCTGATGGAAGTGGCCGCCCGCCATGGCGTCGAGCTGGCGTTGAGCGCCGAAATCGTCCGCGCGGCAGGCCCCGACAGCATGCTTGCGCAGTCCGGCCGGATGGAGGGACCGTTGGAAACGACGCTGCGCGGCCGGGCGAGCCACATCGACGCGTGGCTGTGGCGTAGCCGCACGCTTTGACAATCGCCGCGGGAGCGGTTAGGAACGGCGCAAATACCCCGCCGGCTGGCTCCGGCCATGGCGCAGTCACGCGCCTGACAGCTCCGAAAGATCGAACCCATGACAGAATTCAACGGCGTCGTCCCGGCGATCGCCAAGGCGTTGCAGAAGCGCGGTTACGCCGAACTCACCCCGGTGCAAAAGGCGATGCTCGATCCGGCGCTCGCCGCTTCCGATGCGCTGGTCTCGGCCCAGACCGGTTCCGGCAAGACTGTCGCCTTCGGCCTGGCGCTGGCGCCGACGCTGCTCGAAGGCCGAGAGCGCTTCGGCAATGCCGGCGCGCCGCTCGCCCTCGTCATCGCCCCGACGCGCGAGCTTGCCCTGCAGGTGAAGCGTGAGCTCGAATGGCTCTACGAAATGACCGGCGCGGTGATATCAAGCTGCGTCGGCGGCATGGACATCCGCAGCGAGCGTCGCTCGCTCGAGCGCGGCGCCCATATCGTCGTCGGCACGCCCGGCCGGCTCTGCGACCATATCCGCCGCAGGGCGCTCGATATGTCTGAGCTGAAGGCTGCCGTGCTCGACGAGGCCGACGAGATGCTCGATCTCGGCTTCCGCGAGGACCTGGAATTCATTCTCGATTCGGCGCCGGACGAACGCCGCACTTTGATGTTTTCGGCAACGGTGCCGGCGGCGATCGCCAAGCTTGCCAAGAGCTACCAGCGCGATGCCGTGCGCATCAGCACCGCGGCCGAGGAAAAGCAGCATGTCGATATCGAATATCGCGCGCTCATGGTGGCGCCCAGCGACCGCGAGAACGCGATCATCAACGTGCTGCGCTATTATGAGGCGACCAACGCCATCGTCTTCTGCTCGACGCGCGCTGCCGTCAACCATCTGACTGCGCGGTTCAACAACCGCAATTTCGCCGTGGTGGCGCTTTCCGGTGAGCTGACGCAGAACGAGCGCAGCCATGCGCTGCAGGCGATGCGCGACGGACGTGCCCGCGTCTGCATCGCGACCGACGTCGCCGCCCGCGGCATCGACCTTCCGGGTCTCGATCTCGTCATCCATGCCGACCTGCCGACCAATCCGGAAACGCTGCTGCACCGCAGTGGCCGCACCGGCCGGGCCGGGCGTAAAGGCATCAGCGCCATGATCGTGCCGCTGAACGCACGTCGCAAGGCCGAGCGCCTGCTCGAAAATGCCGGAATTTCGGCTGCCTGGGCGCGGCCGCCTTCGGCCGAGGAGGTGAGCGAGCGCGACGACGAACGTCTGCTTGCCGACCCGATCTTCAACGAAACACCGCAGGAAGAAGAACAGGGGCTGGTGCAGCAGCTTCTCGCCAGCCACGGCGCCGAAAAGCTTGCCGCCGCCTTTCTGCGTCTATACCGCACCAATCATTCGGCGCCGGAGGATCTCATTGAGGTTACCGTGCAGGACGAGCGCAACCGCAAGCGCCGCGACAATGCCGAGCCGTACGAGCCTGCGCAGAAGGGACCGCGTGAGGATTTCGGCGCCAGCGTCTGGTTCTCTATCTCGGTCGGGCGCAAGCAGAATGCCGAGCCGCGCTGGCTGATCCCGATGCTCTGCCGCAACGGCAATGTGACGAAGCGCGAGATCGGCGCGATCAAGATGCAGCCCGAGGAAACTTTCGTGGAGATCGCCGCGGCGAGCGCCGAAAGCTTCCAGGCGGCGATCGGACCGAACAAGGCACTCGAACGCGGCATCCGCGTGACCCGGCTTTCGGGCACACCGGATTTCAGCCGGGCGCCGTCGCCGAAACCCTATGCCGGCAAGCCATCCCGTGACGAGCGCCCGGACGACTCGTTCCGCAGCGAGCGCCCGAAGAACAAGTTCGGCAAGGGTCCGGGCGGCGGATATGCTGCGGCTGACAATGCCGGCGGGGAAACACGGGACAGCAAGCCCTGGAGCAAAAAGCCGGGCAAGCCTGCTTTCGATGGACCCAAATCCGACAAGCCGAAATTCGACAAACCGAAATTCGAAGGCGCCAGATCTGAGGCCCCCAGATATGAGGGCAAGGGCGGCGGACCGAAGGCCAAATTTTCAAAAAAGAAGCCCGGCTGATCTTGCTGCTACAGCGCTGGATGCTGCAGCAGTTTGAATCGCGGGACCCCTTCGCCAGTTCGGGCGAAGGGCCTTGGGTCGTATTCCTCGGGGAGCTCCTGTGATGGTGGAAACAACGATCCTCAGCGTTCCGGTTTTCAGTATGCTCTGCAATGAGGCCTTCCGGCTGCGGCGTGCCGTTTTCGTGCATGAGCAGAAGGTTCCCGAAGCCGAAGAATTCGATGCCGACGATCTCAGCGCCCACCATCTCGTCGCCCTCACGGCGGGCGAAGTCTCCGGCACGCTGCGGGTCATTTACGCCGAGGAACATGTGAAGATCGGCCGTGTCGCGGTTGCCCACCCATGGCGCGGGCGCGGCATCGCGGCTGATATGATCGGGCGGGCGATGGACCTGCATCGCAGCGCGCGCGACAACCGCTTCTATCTCACAGCGCAGGCCGGCAAGCTACCGCTCTATGAACGTTTCGGTTTCGTCGCCTATGGCACGGAATTTCTCGATGGTGGCATGCCGCATCTCGCCATGAAGAACTACTGAACCATCGGGCTCAGCCAGGCAGGAGAGACAATGAAACGCCCGGTCATCTCGCAACCCGATCCAGTCGCCTTCATCAAGGCCAATCTGCCGATATCAGCCGTTCCCTGCATTCCCGAGATCCGGCTGCATACCGCAGGCCCCGCGAGCGGGCTCTGGCGGCTTGCAGGCCCCGGAGAAGCCGATCCGGCGCCTTATTGGGCCTATCCCTGGGCCGGCGGCGCTGTGCTTGCCCGCCATCTGCTCGACCAGCCGGAGACGGTCGGGGGCCGCCGTGTCCTCGATCTCGGCGCCGGCTCCGGGCTCGTCGCCATCGCGGCGGCCAAAGCCGGCGCAGTGGCGGTGACGGCGGTCGATATCGATGCCAATGCCATTGCCGCAACCGGCCTCAACGCGGCGATCAATGATGTGAACATCGTGGCCGTCGCCGCCGATATCATCGATGAACCGCCGCCGGAGACAGACCTTCTCGTGGTTGGCGACCTGTTCTACGAACCCGCCCTTGCCTTGCGGGTGATGGCGTTCCTGTCGCGCTGTCAGGCAAGCGGCATCGAGGTGCTGATCGGCGATCCCGAGAGGGCCTATCTGCCTCAGGGAGAATTGAGTCGAATCGCGACCCATGCCGTTGCCGATTTCGGCGCCGGCACGGGCGGCGGGGCGGTGCCGGCAGGGGTCTTCACGCTCCGGCACCAGTTGAAGGCGGGGATTATGCCAGGAGGTCAGGCCGCAACAGCATGACCGGGCAGGGTGCGCCGGCCGGCAATTCACCCGCATGCGGCGGGCGGATGACGAGGCAGTCGGCCGCAGCGAAGACCTTCATCATCGAGGAATCCTGCTTGCCGAATGGTTCGGCGATCCAGCCGCCCGTGGCCGATTTCGCCAGTCTGGCGCGGAGATAATCCTGGCGATGATCGTTGGCTCGCAGCGATATGGCTGTCTCGGCTGTCGCCTCGCGCCGCACCGGCGGCAGCGATGCGAGCCGGCGGATCAGCGGCTCCAGGAACAGCAGGCTGCAGACCAGGCTGGAGACCGGATTTCCGGGCAGGCCGAGCACGTGGATCGGCCCGAGACTGCCGACCATCAGAGGCTTGCCCGGCCGCATGGCGATCTGCCAGAAATCGAGTTCCATGCCGGCAGCCGTCAGCGTCGCCCGCACTAGATCGTGGTCACCGACGGAGGCGCCGCCGATCGTCACGATCACATCGGCGCCGGCCGCCTCAGCCTTGCCGATCGCGGCGGTGATGGCTGCCTGGTCGTCAGGCGCAATGCCAAGATCGAGCACCTCGGCGCCGGCCTTGCGGGCGAGGGCGGCAATGCCGAAACCGTTCGAGGCGATGATCTGCGCCGGGCCGGGTTGGCTGCCTGGCGGCAACAGCTCGTCGCCGGTCGCAAGGATGGCGACCAGCGGCTTGCGTCGTACCTCCACCGTTGCATTGTTCATGCCGGCGGCAACCGTCAGCCGGGTGAAATCGAGTATCGTGCCTGCCGGCAGCACGGCTTCGCCCTCGACGAAATCCTGTCCGCGCGGGCGCACATGCTGGTTCTGACGCACGGGGAATGTCGTGCGGATGGTGCCGTCGTCCAGCCGTTCGGCATCCTCCTGCAACAGCACGCTATCGGCGCCCGAGGGAACCGGGGCGCCGGTGAAGATGCGAACAGTCTCGCCCTTGCCGACCTCGCCTTCGAAGGCACGGCCGGCAGCCGAGGTGCCGATCAACCTCAGCACGGCGCCGGGCTCCGGTGCATCGTCGCGGCGCAGGGCATAACCATCCATAGCGGAGGAATCGAACGGCGGCTGCGTCAGCTTTGACGTGAGATCGCGGGCTAGCACACGGCCCTCGGCCTCGGCAAGGTCGAGCGTCTCGGAGGTTTCGACAGGTTTGGCGCGCGACAGCAAGCGGTTCTGCGCCTCGGCGACGGGCAGCAGGCTCATCGACCGGCCTCCGGATGACGGAAATCGCCTGACTTGCCGCCGGATTTTTCCAGCAGCCGGATGCCACCGATTTCCATCGTCCGGTCGGCAGCCTTGGCCATGTCGTAAATGGTGAGACAAGCGACTGATACGGCCGTCAGCGCTTCCATCTCGACACCGGTCCTGCCGGTCAGCTTGGCCATGGCCGTAACGCGCAGGCCGGGAAGAGCGGCGTCCTCTGATATATCGACCGTCACCTTGGTTAGCATCAGCGGATGGCAGAGCGGGATCAGATTGGCGGTCTGCTTGGCGGCCATGATGCCGGCAAGGCGGGCGGTGGCGATGACGTCGCCCTTCTTGGCGTTGCCGTCACGGATCAGCTTCAGGGTTTGCTCGGCCATGCGCACGTGGCCCTCGGCGGTGGCGATGCGGACCGTTTCCGCCTTGTCGCCGACATCGACCATATGGGCTTCGCCGGCAGCGCCGATATGGGTCAGACGGGGCTTCTCGCTGCCCATCTCACTCGGCCGCCAGCACGGCTTCGCCAAAGAGCAGTGCGCGGGTGGCGGCCGCCACGTCGTCCTTGCGCATCAGGCTTTCGCCGACCAGGAAGGTGTTGATGCCGCTGGCGGCCAGCCTTTTGCAATCGGCATGGGTGAAGACACCGCTTTCGCCGACCAGCAGCCGGTCGTCCGGCACCATTGATGCAAGCGCCTCGCTGACGGTGAGGCTGACCTCGAAGGTGCGGAGATTGCGATTGTTGATGCCGACGAGCGGCGAAGAGAGCTTCAGCGCCCGCTCCATCTCCTCGGCGTCGTGGACCTCGACCAGAACGTCCATGCCGAGGTCGAAGGCTTCGTCCTGCAGGCGCTCGGCTTCATCATCCGACAGCGAAGCCATGATCAGCAAGATGCAGTCGGCGCCCCAGGCGCGGGCCTCGTGCACCTGATAGGTCTCGAACATGAAATCCTTGCGCAGTGCCGGCAGCGCGCAGGCCGCGCGGGCGGCCGTTAGAAATTCCGGCGCGCCCTGGAAGCTCGGCCTGTCGGTCAGGACGGACAGGCAGGCGGCACCGCCGGCCTCATAGGCGCTCGCCAGCGACGGCGGATCGAAATCCGGACGGATGAGACCCTTCGAGGGGCTCGCCTTCTTGATCTCGGCGATGAGGCCGAAATTGCCGGCATCACGCTTGGCCACGAGCGCCTTGTGAAAACCGCGCGGGGCGGATTGACCGGCCTGCATCGCCTTCAAGTCGGCGAGCGACACCGTCGCCTTTGCGGCGACAATCTCTTCACGCTTGTAGAGTTCGATCTTCTTCAGGATATCGGTCATCGGGCAATCCTAGTCGATATCGTTGGAAACGGCGATGAGTTTGTCGAGGGCGAGCGCGGTGGCGCCGCTATCCAGCGACTGCGCGGCAAGCGTCATGCCGTCGCGGATCGTCCCGGCCTTGCCCGCGATGACCAGTGAGGCGGCGGCATTGGCGAGCGAGACATCGCGATAGGCATTCTTGGCGCCGCCGAGCACCTCGCGAAGCGCTGCGGCGTTGGCAACACCGTCACCGCCCTTGATGTCGGCGAGCACGCAAGGGCTGACGCCGAAATCGGCGGGCGACAGCTCGAAGGTGCGGATCTTGCCGTCCTCGAGCGCCGCGACTTGTGTGACGCCGGTGGTGGTGATCTCGTCGAGGCCGTCGCCATGGACCACCCAGACGCATTCGGAGCCGAGATCGCGCATGACTTCGGCGAGCGGCACCAGCCATTGCGGCGAGAAGACGCCGAGCAGCTGGCGTCGGACGCCGGCCGGATTGGAGAGCGGGCCGAGCAGGTTGAAGATCGTGCGCGTGCCGAGTTCGACCCGGGAGGGGCCGACATGGCGCATGGCGGAATGATGCATCTGCGCGAACATGAAGCCGACGCCGGCCTCCGCGATGCAGCGGGAGATGATCTCGGGGCTGACATCGAGCTTGACGCCGAGTGCGGCCAAATTGTCGGCCGCGCCCGATTTCGAACTCAGCGCCCGGTTGCCGTGCTTGGCGACGGGGACACCGGCGCCGGCGACGATCAGCGCCGCCAGCGTCGAGATATTGTAGGTGCCGCTGGCATCGCCGCCGGTGCCGACGATGTCGATCGCATCGGCCGGCGCCTCGACGGCCAGCATTTTCGCGCGCATCGCGGTGACGGCGCCGACGATCTCATCGACGGTTTCGCCGCGCACGCGCAACGCCATCAGGAAGCCACCGATCTGCGAGGGCGTCGCCTGGCCCGACATCAGGATGTCGAAGGCGGCGCGAGCCTGGTCACGCGTCAGCGGCTCGCGGCTTGCGGCCTTGGCCAGGAACGGCTTCAGATCGGTCATAAGGCCTCCTAGCGGACTGTCGCCTGTTCGGCGAGCTTCTGGTTGATCTGCGCGCCGTATTGCGTCTGCAGCAGGTTGACCATCTGATCGAGGATGTCGTCGCCGGCGGCATTGGCCATGGCGGTGATCTGGGCATCGCGGTTGTTCAGGACGTCGCCGGTCGGCTCACTGTTGACCTCGGTGACCTTCATCAGGATCTGCGTCGAGGGATCGGCGCCCACGGCGCTCGCGACCGTATCGACCGGGCCGGAGAAGGCGGCGGTGACGCCGGCGCGGCCGAGCACCGGATCGTCGGTGGAGCGGGTGACACCGCTCTTGCTTTCGACGGCGATGCCGAGCGGCGTTGCGATATCGGCAAGTGCCGTGCCCTTCGCCGCCTCGGCCTTCAATGCGTCGGCCTTCTTGGCGAGCTCGGCCTTCTGCTGTTCGGCGGTCCAGTCCTCGACGGCCTTTTCGCGCACCTCGGCGATCGGGCGATCGCGGTCCGGCGTGATTTCAAGGACGTTGAACCAGACATAGCCGTCATTGCCGATCGGCAGCGGCGGCGCATCGACGCCGACCTCGGTCTTGAAGGCTTCGCCGAGCAGCTGCTGCTTGGCCGGGAGATCCTTGACCTCTTTGCCTTCCTTGTCGGCGCCGGTCATGTCGACGGCATCGACGGTGACGGCCTGGAGCTTCAGCTGACCGGCGATATCCTCGAGCGTGGAACCTCCGGCGCGCAGGTCTTCGATGCGGTCATGAACGTTGATCACCTCCTGAGAGGCGTTGGAAAGCGCCAGCTGCTTGCGGATATCCTCCTTCACCTCGTCGAAATTCTTCACCGTTTCCGGCTTGATGTTGGTGATGCGCAGGATGACGGCCCCGAAGGAGCCGTCGACCACAGGCGTCGTGCCGCCATCGCGCGAAACCGCGAAGGCTGCATTGGCAACGGCCTGGTCGGGAACCTTGTCCTTGGTGAATTCGCCGAGCAGCACGTCGCTTGCCGTCTTGCCCTGGTCGGAGACCAACTGATCGAAGCTGGTGCCGCTCTTCAGCGCCGTTTCGGCGGCGGCGGCAAGATCCTTGCTGGCGAAGGTCAACTGTTCGATGGTGCGGCTTTCCGGTGTGCGGTAGATATCCTTGCTCTTGTCGAACGTTTCGTGGATCTGATCGTCGGTGACGGTTGCAGCGTCGGCAATATCGGCGGGCTGCAGCTTGAGATAAATGAGCTTGCGGTATTCTGGCGCCCGATAACGCTGCTTGACACCTTCGAACCACGTCGCCAGCACGTCGTCGGCGGGCGCCTTGATCGGCTCGATATTGGCGTTGGTGAGCAGCAGGTAATCGACACTGCGGCTTTCATTGCCATAAAGCTTCAAGGCGTCGACCAGCGTCTTCGGCGCGGTGAATCCGTTCGAGATGGCATCGACGACCTGGCTGCGGACGGCGACCTTGCTGCGCTCCTTGATGTAGTCGTCCTGGCGGATGTTGGCATTGCGCAGGCGCGAGACAAAGAGCTCACGGTCGAACTGGCCGTTGACGGCCTTGAAAGCCGGATCGTCGGCGATCAGCTGGGCGAGGCGATCCTCCGACAGGCCGAGGTTCATGTCTTCGGCTAGCTGATCGAGCGAGGCGCCGGCCACGAGCTGGGCAAGCACTTGCTGCTCGATGCCGAAGGCGCGGGCCTGCTCGGGGGTGAGGCGCATGCCGAACTGCTGGCTGAGGCTTGCCACCTGGCGCTGATAGGCGAGGTGGAATTCGTTGACGTCCACATGCTGATCGCCGACGGTCACGACCGTGGTGCTGTTGCCGCCCGTTAACAGCTCATGCGACACGCCCCAGACACCGAAGGAGACGACGAGCAAAAGCAGCAGGAGCTTGGCAACCCAGGTCTGAGCAGCTCTTCTCAGGATATGGAACATGGAAACGCAAACCTCGCAGTATCATTGAGCCGCGCGCCGGCGGACATTCGACGTTCCTTAAAACAAACCCGACAGGAAATGAAGGGTTTGTCGCGCGAAAAGCTGCACAAGGCGGCTGCCCGGCCGCGGCGGCTTTGCGGCGAACAAAAGATCGGTTGCGGCGGAACTTTTCGGGCCGCCATTTCGTTGAAGCGGCATCCCATGAAACAGGAGCAGACCATGGCAGAATTGAAAACCGCTTCCGCCGAATCCACCGCCGCGCGTGTCAAGGCTGATATCGCAGCAGACGATCTGTCGGCGCAGGTCGCAGCCCTTCGCAACGATCTCTCCCGGCTGACGGAAAGCGTTGTCGCGCTGGGGCAGGGCGCAAAATCGGCGGTGACGGACGAGGCTTCGGTAATGACCGAACGGCTGCGCGACAAGGTGCGCGAAGAACCGCTCATGGCACTCGCGGTGACGGCAGGCATTGCCTATGTGTTCGGCCTGCTCAGCCGCCGCTGAACGGGAATTCAGAGCTCAAGAAAAAGCCGGACGTCATCAACGCCCGGCTTTCGATATGTCTAACGCGCAGATTGAGGCCAGCGGCCGGGGTCAGCGGCGGATGAGACGGCCGATGAAAATCAGGATGCAGGCACCGATAAAACCGGTGATCAGATAGCCCAGCCAACCGGCAAGCGGCTGGATGTGTAACAGACCCAGGATCCAGTTGGCGACAATGGCGCCGACGATGCCGAGCAATATGTTCATAAGCAAGCCCATGTTGCTGCTCATGACCTTTTCCGCCAGCCATCCGGCGATACCGCCGATGATGATGGCTGCAATCCAACCCACGCCTGCGTTTTCCATGGTTATCTCCCTCCTGGCAAAACGAGTCACAGAATGCACGAAACGAGAGGAAGTTCCACTCCCAGTTACCGAGATTGCTTGCGGGTTCAGCAACTTATGTGACTCAGGGCTGCAGCACGGTGACCGGGGAGTTCAGCACGTAGGCGGCTATCTGAAACAGCAGGCCTGATATGGCGAGAATTGCGAATCCCAAAGGCATGATCAGACTTTTCGTAAACATCTTTCCTCTCCCCTATGCTTAAAGCATAAGCTGAAGCGGACGACGCGCAAGATTATTACTAATAAATAGTTAAGCGCTGCATTTGAGTAAAACTTAAGATATCAAAATGACACAACCTGTTCTTTTGCGACACGGATTAATAAATACTCGAATAGCTGGCGACGAGTCGTGCGATAGATGACTAGTGAATGTTTTTCTTGCTTTGAAAAGACTGCGGTCAAACTCGCGATGACAAACAATGCCTCCGGGGGAGTACACTTCAATATTTTACGGCGTTTTGGGATTAACCCAACCCATCGGCCGTTCGCTCCGTTGGAAATACGCAGGATTAATTCCGTGGCGGGGCGAAATTTGTTTCCAGGCGCAAATGAAGCAATTCCGGTGATGGACGGAGTTCAGAATAACTTCGCCGTCATGCCAGCCCCGACGGATTGATTTTGCCACGAAGCGCATCATTTTATCCAGAAGCCATTCGATCCGGGGGAAACACTCGATGTCAAAAGCTGCAATCGCCATCGCCTGCATCTGCCTGCTCACCCTTTCCGGCTGCGGCAATACCGCATACGGGCTGAAGAAGGATGGACAGGAAGCGAGCCACGCAATGGACAACGCGACCCATCGGGTGCTTTCGGCCGGCGCCAAGAAGTGATGCGTATTAATCGCTAAAAAAGCCCGCCAGGGGTGAGGCGGGCTTCAAATAACAGGGAGAATGGACGGATGGAAGCCGTCTCGTCTAATAAAGCATTTCCTTAAGCGTATGGCTTTACGTCATTCGACGTAGCCGCGACCGGCAACGATCCGATGCGACCATGACTCGGAATCGAATCAGAAGTTGCCCCAGTTCTGGGCGCGGGCACGGGCGCGAATAATCCGGTATTCGCGACCGCCATAGAGCGAGCCGATTGTCAGCAGAAGTGTCAGAACGTCCCAGATGATATGCATGTTATCCTCTTAGGTTGGACGGCTCTGCCGTCGATCGGTGAAGCTACAATAGCAATCTTTCGAATGTGCTTATATGACAAGAAATCGGGATAAGCGGAAAAGCGGGCAGGGCGCTCCCGCAGAGGAGAGGCGGCGTCACCGCCTTGGAGCAGCAAGGTGAACAGATTACCGGACGGCGGCCGATGACGATTTTTTCCGTCCGCCACATAACGTCCTATCGTTACGTCAGGGCGGTCGATTTCGGCGAGCATCGCCTGATGTTCCGGCCGCGCGACAGTTTCGACCAGCGGCTGATCGAAGCGTCGTTGACGACCTATCCCGAGGAAAGTCATGTCCGCTGGATCCACGATGTTTTCGGCAATTGCGTGGCGCTCATCGATATTTCGAGGCCGGCGTCCGAGCTTCGCTTCGAAACCTGGATCACCCTCGATCATACGCCCCAGGTCGCCCTGGATCTCAAGGTCGACGAGGCGGCCCTGATTTATCCATTCTCCTACGACAAGGAGGAGATTGCCGATCTGACGCCGGCAATGCAGCGCCATTATCCCGATCCGAACGACGAGGTCGGACGCTGGGCACGGCAGTTCGTGCGCCAGGGGCGTCCGACGGAAACCGGGCATCTGCTGATGACGCTCTGTTACGCCATTCGGGAAAGCTTCGTCTATCAGCGCCGGATGGAACACGGAACACAGACCCCGGTGCAGACCTTGCAGCTTCGCTCCGGCACCTGCCGGGATTTCGCGCTTTTGATGATGGAGGCCGCCCGCGTCCTTGGGCTCGCGGCGCGCTTCGTCACGGGCTATGTCTATGTTCCCGACCGGGACGGCTCCACGGTGCTCGGCGGCGGTTCCACCCATGCATGGTGCCAGATCTATCTCCCCGGCGCCGGCTGGGCGGAGTTCGATCCGACCAACGGGATCGTCGGCAACCGCGATCTCATTCGTGTCGCGGTTGCCCGCGATCCGCGCCAGGCAGTCCCGTTGAGCGGCAGCTATGATGGCGACGGGGCGGATTTCGACAGCATGACGGTGCAGGTCAACGTCACCACGAGATAATCTCGATTCTCTCCGAGGTAATCCGGATTACCTCCGAGATAATCTTCCGGGGCAATCTCGGATCACCACCAAGTCTCTGTATGGTGACAGTTGTCCCTTGCGGGAACCGGGTAGCGCGATCAACGTTCCATACTCACCTCCGCACATGCGGAGCCGCGATAGGGAAGCCACAATGAAGATACGCGCCGGGTTTCATCTGGGCTACGAATGCACGCAACCAACGCCGATGCTGCTCGTCCTCAACATCCATCCCTCTCGGCGCGCCGATCTGCTGAGTGAGCAGGTCCTGACATTCGACCGGCCGATCGAGGCCTGGGAATATACCGACGGGTTCGGCAATGCCTGCAGCCGGATCGTCGCCCCGCCGGGACTGACGACCATTTCCACGGAATTCGAGATCTACGACAGCGGGCAACCCGATATTGTTCCCGATGATGCGGTCCAGCACGCGATCAATGACCTGCCGGACGATGTGCTGGTTTTCCTGCTCGGCAGCCGCTATTGCGACACCGACAGGCTGGCAGATTTTGCCTGGGCAACCTTCTCGTCGACGTCGCTCGGCTGGACGCGCGTCCAGGCAATCTGCGATTTCGTCCACGACCATATCACCTTCGATTACCAGAAGGCCGACCTCCTGCGCACCGCCCATGGCGGCTTCACCGATAAGGCGGGCGTCTGCCGTGACTTTGCCCATCTCGCCATCGCGCTGTGCCGGTGCATGAATATCCCGGCCCGATATTGCACCGGCTATCTCGGCGATATCGGCGTACCGATCGATCCCAATCCGATGGATTTCAGCGCCTGGTTCGAAGTCTTTCTCGGCGGCCACTGGCATACGGTCGACGCCCGCCACAATACGCCGCGCATCGGCAGAATATTGATGGGAACCGGCCGCGACGCCACGGATGTCGCGATGTCGACGGCCTTCGGGCCGGCAACGCTTTCCCGTTTCGAGGTGATCACCGAGGAAGTGCCGCAGGAGGCACCCAGGAACGATTGATGGTGGGCGACGGAGCTCCTATGCCTTCTTCAAAAACTCGGTTTTCAATACGAGACCTTTGACCTGCTTGGTGCTGCATTCGATCTCACCGGGATTGTCGGTGAGGCGAATGCCCTTGACCAGCGTTCCACGCTTGAGCGTCTCTGAAGTTCCTTTGACCTTGAGGTCCTTGATCAGCGTTACGGAATCGCCGTCGTGAAGCTGGCTTCCGTTGCTGTCTTTTACGATAATGTCGTCAGCCATGATGTCCTCGCTTGTTGATGCGAGACGGGAAATCACGGCGACATGGCATAGTCAACCTCAGGCGGCCTTCAATCACGTAGCCGCGCAGACATCCCGGACACACTCGCGCAGCCAGCGATGGGCGGGATCGGCATCCATCCTGGGGTGCCAAAGCAAGGAAATCGTGATCTCACACGTCGGAACGGGCAGGGGAAAACTATGCATCCCCGCGCGCAGCGATTCCGTGTGACGCTCGGGCACGCTGGCGATCAGATCGGAGGTTCGGGCGAGCGCCAGCGCCGTCGAAAAGCCGCCGACGATCGTGGCGACCTGCCTGTCCAACCCCAGCGCATTCAGGGCTTCATCGATCGGCCCCTTGTCGAGCCCGCGCCTGGAGACAATGATGTGCCGGCCGGCCGCGTAACGGGCAGGCGTGATCTCGCCTTCGCTGAGCGGATGGCCCCTGCGCGCCACGCCGATGAAACGGTCCCGGAACAAGGCCTGCGCCCGCACCTCCGGACTGGTCGTATCGCCGACGACGCCGGTTTCGAGATCGACGGTACCGTCGCGTAGCGGGGTGCTGTCCTTATCCGGCTTCTGCATGAAGCGCAGCCGGACGCCTGGCGCTTCCCGGCTGAGGCGGGCGATGAGATCGGGACCGAAATTCTCGGCGAAGCCTTCGCTGCTGCGCAGTGTAAACGTCCGGACCAAGCTTTGGAGGTCGAGCGCCTCCAAGGGCCGCAGCACCGCCTGCGCCTCCTCGACGACCCGACCGACCCGCTCGCGCAGTTCCAGCGCCCGTGGCGTGGGAACGAGGCCGCGGCCGGCGCGCACCAGCAGCGGATCGCCGGTCGTCTCGCGCAATCGGGCCAGCGCCCGGCTCATCGCCGACGGGCTCAGCCGCAGCCTTCGGGCGGCGCGCGCAACGCTGCCTTCTGCAAGCAGGACGTCCAGGGTGACGAGCAGGTTGAGATCGGGTGTCGACATGCATCCCATATAACATGGTTTCATCATGATGTGGCGTTAGACGCATGAATGAAATGCAAATCGTGCGCCTTCCGCCACGCCACGCAGCGGACTAGCTTTTCATCGGCTCCATTCGGGCCCACGGAAAAGGAGGCCATTGTGAAACCAGTCATTGCAGAGCGAGGCGAGGCCGTCGCCGAACGCATACCCTCCGTCCGCTGGGCGCTTGCCAGTCTTTCCCTATCCATGCTGCTGCCATCGCTCGGCACCAGCATCGCCAATGTCGGTCTGCCGACTTTGGCGCAGGCATTCGACGCCACCTTCCAGGATGTCCAGTGGATCGTGCTCGCTTATCTGCTCGCCATCACCACCCTGGTCGTCAGCGTCGGACGGCTCGGCGACATCACCGGCCGCCGCCGGCTGCTGCTCATCGGCATACTGCTCTTCACGCTGGCCTCAATCCTCTGCGGCCTGGCGCCGACACTCTGGCTGATGATTGCCGCGCGTGCGGTGCAGGGCCTGGGCGCCGCCATCATGATGGCGCTGACCATCGCCTTCGTCAGCGAAACGGTGCCGAAGGCGAAGACCGGGAGCGCCATGGGGTTGCTCGGAACCATGTCGGCGATCGGCACCGCTCTTGGGCCTTCGCTTGGCGGGTTCCTGATCGCCGGGCTCGGCTGGCCGGCAATCTTCCTCGTCAACGTGCCGCTCGGCGTGCTGAGCTTCGTTCTCGTCCATCGCTATCTGCCCGCCGATCTCAGCAAGGGGAAGGCGAATCGGACCAGCTTCGATACGATGGGCACGCTGGTGCTTGCCCTGACGCTGTCAGCCTATGCGTTAGCGATGACGATCGGGCGCGGCAGTTTTGGTCCGCTGAACATTGCCCTGCTGCTCACGGCCGTCTTCGGCGCCGGTCTGTTCGTGTTCACCGAGGCGAGAACGGCATCGCCGCTGGTCCGCTTGGCGGTGTTCCGCAACCCGGTGTTCAGCGCCAGCTTGGCGATGAACCTGCTCGTTGCAACGGTGATGATGGCGACGCTGGTGGTCGCGCCGTTCTACCTCTCCCACGCGCTCGGGCTCGATCAAACTCTCGTTGGGCTCGTCATGTCGATAGGCCCTGTCATCTCCATCTTGAGCGGAATCCCGGCCGGCCGCCTGGTCGATCGTCTGGACGCATCATTCGTGGTTATCGCCGGGCTCGTCGCCATGGCGGCGGGCTCCGTCGCCGTGGCCGTGCTTCCCGGCATTACAGGCTATATCGCTGCCATCGCCATGCTGACGCCAGGCTATCAACTGTTCCAGGCGGCCAACAACACCACCGTCATGGCCGACATCAGCCCCGACCAGCGCGGCGTCATCTCCGGCGTGCTCAATCTGTCGCGCAATCTCGGACTGATCACCGGCGCTTCCGTCATGGGCGCCGTCTTCACTTTCTCTTCGGGAGCGCACGATATTGCGGCGGCGCATCCCGACGCGGTTCACTCAGGCATGCGGATCACCTTCGCCGTCGCGGCAGCGCTGATTGTCGTTGCGCTCGCCATTGCGACCGGGACTTGCCGGAGCCGCCGAGCGCTCGGGGAGAGTTAGCCCGACCCTCATCGGCCGCCGAGCGAAACTCAGACCAAGGTCCGATCTGTCCCGGACTTCATGCCGATACCAAAGCTTCGGTCGCTGCAATAGGTTTTGCGGACTTTGGTGGAGTTTGCGGAGCTATTGCTGTGACCAAGATCATTGTTGCGGGGATGATACTTATGCCAGTAATCTTCTGGGGTTCTGTTGGCGTCCTGATATACTCGCACCTCTCGTGAGGGCACTCACCAGAGCAATTCCAGGATCTGTGGCTCCTCGTAGAGGATCGGGCTGCTCGGACGCCGAGGGGCCTGATCGTGAAGGAATGTCTGATGAAAATTTTGGCGGAGAATGCCGCTCAGCTGGAAGGTTGAACCAAGCCAAACTCGCTTCAAGGCTGCAGCGAGAACGTCTTTGCGACGCCGGCTCAGAGGACGGCCACGTGATCTCGTGGCAGCGACGTGACGTCAATCTGCCGCCCGACCCCATTCTTAAGTTAATGGCAGTCGCGTCCTGCTGCAGCCTGTATATCATCTCATCGTCAACGCAAAGGATCAGTGCGACCACGGCAACGCGCAGCTGCCCGCCTAACGTATGGCGAAGTAAAGCTGCGCTTCATATTGTTCATCCGGCGTCGGCATACGGGTTTCAACCAATGGAAATTTCGCGCCGCGCCGTCGCATGACTATGCCGCCAAGGTTTCCTTTTTCTTCGGAAGGGAAAGGCGCCCATTCAGTCGAGCAACTCATCCAGGAAAGCCATGCAAAAAGCTTCAAGCGAATTATCTCCAAATGACTTTGGGCAGTTTCGCTGACTTGTTCGCAAGTGAATATCCCAGCAACGTCGAGATGATTGAAATCGCGCCAAAAGACAATCGTGATTTTTTGGGAGATTGCCCGCGAGCGTCAGGGCGAGCAGAATCATTGGGGCAACAGCAAAACGGAAGCCTGCGATACCGCGCCGATGCTACTGAGACGGCATCCTACCGTTAAGGTAAGGGCGCAATTCCCGAGCGGAAATCGGAAATTATATAACAAAATCAATATGAAATGGCGGAAGAGGTGTCCACCCTTCCGCCATCTACCGAAGGCCACCGAAGTCCAGAAGCAGGCTAAAAAGCCCGTAAAATAAGCGCTTTGGCGTCTTTACAAGTCCTGCGAAGTCCATCATATTCCACTAAACGGTTGTACGTAGGAATGTGCGTAGTGGCGAAGATCAACAAACTCACAGACCAGGGGATCAGGGCGCTTTCGAAGCCCGGGCTCTACGGCGACGGGCTCGGGCTCTACCTGCAGGTTTCCTCCTTTGGCACCAAGTCGTGGCTGTTCCGCTTCATGCGGGACGGCAAGGCCCGCAAGATGGGGCTTGGTGCCCTCCATACCATTTCCCTCAAAGCCGCGCGCCAAAAGGCGCAGGAATGCCGCATCAAGCTTGATGCGGGTGTAGACCCCATCGAGGACCGGAAAGCCGCTCAGCTCGCCCGCAGGGCGGAAGCTGTGGCGGTCATGACCTTCAGGCAATGTGCTGAGAAGTACATCGACGCGCACCGGTCGACATGGAAGAACCCGAAGCATGCGGCGCAATGGCCGGCCACTCTAAAAACCTATGTCTATCCGGTCTTCGGTGATCTGTCCGTTAAGGACATCGACGTGGGTCTGGTCCTGAAGGCGATCGAGGGGATTTGGAAGACAAAGCCGGAGACGGCGTCACGCGTCCGCGGTCGGATCGAAACTGTGCTCGATTGGGCTGCCGCTCGGAAATATCGGGACGGTGAAAACCCCGCACGCTGGCGCGGCCATCTCGACAAGCTTCTCCCGGCGCGCAGCAAGGTCGCGAAGGTGAAGCATCATGAGGCCCTGCCGTATCGCGAAATAGCGTCCTTCATGACCGAGGCCAGGGAGAAGGAGGGCATCAGTGCCCGCGCCCTGGAATTCACCATCTTGAACGCTGTGCGGACAAACGAGACGATCGGCGCCAAATGGCCGGAGATCGACATTGACGCGGGTATGTGGACCATCCCGCCCGAGCGGATGAAGGGCGGCCGCGAACATCGTGTCCCGCTCTCCGAGGCATCCATAGCGCTCCTGAAGGCACTGCCTCGCATCAAGGGCAACCCGCACGTGTTCCCAGGCGCGCAAGAAGGTAAATCCCTGTCGAATATGGCTATGCTCGAACTGGTCCGCGGTATGCGCCCAGGCCTCACCGTCCATGGTTTCCGCAGCACGTTCAGAGATTGGGCCGCCGAACAAACGGCATATCCGAACGAAATGGTGGAAATGGCGCTCGCCCATATTGTCAGCGACAAGACCGAGGCCGCTTATCGGCGCGGTGACATGCTGGACCGGCGCCGCCGGCTTATGAAGGATTGGGCTGAGTTCTGCGCTCAGTCGGCCCGCTCGGGCGATGTAGTTTCGTTGCGGAGCGCGATAGATGCCTGAATATATCTCATATACCGAGGCCCTGTTACGCGTAGAAGCGCGGCTTAAAGTTGCCTCGCCGGAGAAAGCGTTGATCGAGGCCATCGCTCGCAGGCGAATTGATTCCGGCTATCCGAACCGGACCATCGGTGACGATTTTTTTGATCCCGACAACCATCCTTTGAGGTGGATGAGCAAGATCGACAGAGAGCAATTGGTGATCGTGGAAAGTGCCAGCTTGAGCGCCTGGATCGAGTCTGTCTTGAACCCGCCGGACGAGCCGGAAATAGTAGCTCGCACCGCGCCGTCGAAAGCGGGAAGGAAGCCAGAATATGATTGGGACGAATATGAGCGTGTTTTCCGCCAGCGGGTCGAACAGATAGGCTTGCCGGATCCACAAAATGAAAAAGGTTGGCGGACGCAAACCGACGTCAAGATGTTTCTTCTCGATCTGGCGGCAAAGGACAAGGCCTTTCCAAGCGATACAACTGCCAAGGAGAGGGCTAAAGAATTCATCCTGAGGGCGGGCGGAAATTAATTACCGCCCATTACCGACCATTGCCGCACGATAAGGATCTGCTTTTTCCTGAAACTCCTCCTTGCGCCACGGAAATCCACCGTGGGCTTGCAAGGAGCAAAAAATGCAAACCATCCTTCGTCGCCATGACGTCGAAAAGCTCACCGGACTCGCTCGGTCTACCATCTACGCAAAAATCAGTTCAGGGGAATTTCCCAAGCCGGTCAAGATCACCGGCCGCTCTGTCGGATGGCTCGAAACCGAAATCACCAACTGGCAGAAAGCATGCATCGCCAACCGTGATCGGGAGGCCGCATGATGGACCACAGAAAGCAAAACCCGGCAGCGCGGGCAAGCGCTAACCGGGTTCAGAACATCAAAGGCTTTGCCAAGCTTGATGTTGAGAACCATAGCGAAGCCGCTCCGGAAAGTCTAGCGATCCGATCGGTTGCCAGGCGCTTCCGCATCACCATTCCTCACGCCCGCGTCGTCTGCGAGCTTTGCGGCTTGGGAGGTGCGGCATGAACGAGGCAACCCCGAAGCAATCTTCCCAGGCAAAGTGGAACCAGGCCAACCCGAAGGCAATGTGGGCGCACAGCGCCGTTCGGTCTGCACTCCGCAGGAAGTTGATCGTCCGCGGTTGCTGCGAGGTTTGCGGCGCCGAGGAAGTCGACGCGCACCACGATGACTACGATCGTCCCCTCGATGTCAGTTGGCTTTGCCGGCTGCATCATCGTGCGATACACAAGAAAGCGAGGGCAGCATGACAGACGCCGTCGTTGTCGCCGCCCAATGGCTTGCCGATCAGCAGGAACCGCCCCCACGGGTGGTTCCGATCCTGAGGGAGAGGTTCGGCCTTTCCGCGCTTGAAGCGTGCGAAGCCTGCAAGCTTGCCCAAACCTACCGCACCATGCGGAGGGCCTTTGGATGAGCTGGACCTATAGCAAGTTCAATCACAGCTTCATGCGGGACAAGAAGTTTAGGTCGCTGGCGTCTTCGGACGCCCGCTATCTCATGCTCTGGTTTATGCTCAACGAGCATCAGGTCAGTATAGGGTGCTACCGGCTGCCGGATGGCTATGCTGTCTCCGACACCGGTTTCGAACTGGAACGATATCGGCGTATCAGAGACGACCTCGAAGCCGCCGGCCTGATCATGTACGACACGGACAGTATGGAAGTGCTGATCGTCGATTGGTTCGAACACAATCCCCCGATGAATGACCGGCACGCCACCGGCATTCGCAAGGAGATCTCAAGCATCGAGAGCGACACCCTGCGCAGCTTTGCAGAAGAGCGCTTCCTGATGGCTGAGGAGCTTCGACCACCCGATAAACCGAAGCGAGTCCCCAAGGAAGACGTCGCCCGTCTGGTGACCTCTGTAGCCCTCCAAAGGCGAATAGACCCTTTCAATAGGGTATAGATACGGTATGCCAACCCTATGCATACATAAAGACATAGACTTAAACATAAACAAAAACCTAGACTGAAACAGCCTGCGGCTTCCGGCTTAGGAGGGATGGAGTATCGAGCACCCTCACAGCCAGACAACGATGTGTCCAAAACTGGACGTATCCCAAGCACAACCACAGTGCAGTCAAGCGTCAGTAATGCGTTATGGTTTTCAGGGACATAAATTGACCCGACGAACACCCGAGAGCGTCAAAGCTTTTTCTGCTGACTGAGGAGACCTCAAATTTGAGGGCATCCCATCCTTGTCCATAGCAGTCCAGCACGTTCCAGCGGAGAATATTTCCGCCTAAACACACTGGAAATAAAGGATTTTCGCCGGTCTATCTTGTTCTACGGACAAACTGACGTACAATACGGCCACTGATTTGGAGGCCGAAACATGCTTGCAACTAGCCCGAAACAACCCGGCAAGAAGCCTGAGGCTCGAAGCCGTGTCACCAACGGTTCTAAGCTGGGTGACATGGATGGACGCAGCGTTTGGGCTCGAAGGCTCCGCGATCTGATCGAACTGTATTCGTCGGACATCGCCGAAGACGTCAATTCCATCCCTCAGAGCACCAAAAGCCTCGTCCGCCGTGCTGCCGTTCTTACGGTCGAGCTAGAGCGTGCGGAGAATGGCTTTGCGGAGAAGGGGGAGGCAGACCCCGCCGCCCTCAACGCCTACCAGACCACCGCCAACAGCCTCAGGCGCCTCCTCGAAAGCCTGCACATCAAAGCGAACGTCAAGGACGCCAAAGAGGTGCAGAAGACGATCGAGGGCCACGCCCTTGTTGGCAGGTATGTTGCCGGGATGAGCGAGACCGACAGGGCGGTTTGCTTTGGTAGGCGAGGCGGCGCCCGGGATCTGGCGAAGGCGCTCGCCATCATGGCGGATAACAGCATCAAAACCGGGGAACCGCTGCCCGAGCCGATCGCCAAGTTCCTTGTCGACGCCGGCATGGTGAAGTTTGCTGACGAGGAGGTCAAAGATGATGACAACCTCCTCTAAGGCCATTGCCACCGATCTCCAGCCCGATTGGGACGGCCGGCACCGCATAGCCGCTGATCGCCTTGATGAGCTTCGCAGGGAGCGCGGCGTTGCCAAGCTGGAGGGGAAGGCCTTCGACAGTCGGCAGATCGTTGAGGCCGAGGCGGAACTGGACGCCATTGCCGCGGCACAGGTGGAGGCCGAGCGCCGTCGACGTGAAGAGCAGGAAGCCGCCGCACAGGCGAGAAGGGTCGAACTGAGGGCACACATCACCGAAGCCCTTGATGCGCGCTCCAAGGCCATCACAGAGGCGGAGCTAGCCGTCTATAAGCTCGCATCTGCCCTGGAACAGTTGCTGACCACCAGCAAGGACGTTTCCCGCACCATGCAGGCCCTCGGGCACAACGCGCCGATGAGCATGGATGAGAACAGCGTCAAACTCCGCGCAAGCCTGCGAATGGCGGCCATCCTCGGCCCTGTGTGCGGCAACACGTTCGGCAGGATCTCGTTCCCGGTTGCGCGCGGTCCTCACCTGGCAGACGGAACGAGCCTTCTGGATAACTGGCACGATTCCGACGCCCTGAAAATCGCCTCCGACATTTCGAATGTCATCACTCCGGAGAACAATCATGAATGATACCGCCGCTCTTTCCGGCTCGGATTTGCGCAAGCGTTTGCGTGTCGATCCGAACGCCGTCACTGTCAATTATCAGGGGTTCACCTTCCGGGAGATTTTCGCCCGCCTGCCATCCGGCGTGATCGCGGACGATCTCAAGGAACCGGAGATTTGGAAGAACGTGCAGCAGGGCAACAAGGCGCTGCGGAAGTTCGACCGGGTCATCATCGTCTCTTTCGATGAAACCTGGCTGGCGGAAGCGTATGTCGAGAATGCAACCGGCGAAATGGCGCTCCTGGCAAAACCCCGCATCGTCAGCTTCAGCGAGCGGACCGAAAAGCTGTTCTCCGATGGCACCTATTCCGTGCGCTGGACCGGCACCGGCTACGACGTCATTCGCCTTCGCGACGAAGCGAAGATGACCGACACCTTTGCAAATGCAGCATTGGCAGAAAGAGCGCTCGCGAACCTTTATCCGCGCCGCGCCTAACCGCCATGGGCCGCCCCGAAGCCTCATAGGGGCGGCCCTCTACTTTGGAGAACGTCATGTCGAATGAGCTTGTGAGATCTGAAAGCGCCTCTACCCCGGCGATCGACAACGGCGTTTCTACGCCTGAGGCAGAGACGAAGGCGTATGCCGCGCAGGTTAGCAGCAACCGCCGTGCCGAGATCGAGCATATCCGGAACACGGACTTTGACCGCTACGAGCGGGAGAACCTTGCAAGAGAGCTGATCGCCTTGACGGAAATGGAGACCGGCACCGCCGCGCCGACGGTACCGATGCCGGTCGAGGTGAGCCGCTCTCAGATGCTGGAGACGCCAGAGGGCGCACAGTTCGTCATGGACATGGAGCGCTTCGGCGGCTTCAGGACGCAGCTCCAGAGGCTTCAGGGCGCGATCGGCGGCATGGTGCGCGATCTAGGTGATGAACGCTCTCAGCGGGTGTTTATGGAGCGCTTCGATCGAGCGTTTCCGGAACCGCTTCGCTACACGATATATAACCATCTGGTTATCGGAGTGCCTTCCTTCGTCGTTCCGGTCACCTCCGACAAGGTGAAGGAATTCGCCGCTGCCGAGCCGGGCCGCGAACTGGTGCGGGAATGGGGTTCTGATGCGCCAGAGACGATCGCCACAATCTGGAAGCGGATCGACAATCTCAAGTCTGCCATTGGCGACGACGGCATGGACACCTTCAAGGATTGGTTCAACAGCCTGGAAATCCCGCACATGAAACGGGTCCTCCAGTTCATTGCGCGGGGAATTTAAATGACATCGATCATGATTGACAGGACAGACGGGCTTTCTTCGGCTGCCGCCATCAAGGGGCCGTGCCATGTAGCGACCACTACCAACATCTCGTTGTACGGACTCCAGACGATTGACGGCGTTTCAGTCGTCTCAGGCGATCGCGTGCTGGTCAAGGACCAGACCGCCGCCTATGAGAACGGCATCTATATCTGCGACACCGGCCAGTGGAGACGATCGAAGGATTTCAACCGCACCAAAGATGTCGTTGAGGGGACGCAGGTTCTGGTCACGGACGGCACGGTCAATGCAAGCACGCTATGGTGCGTCACATCTCCAGACCCAATCGCGGTTGGTGCCAATGACATCGCGTTCGAACAAACGATCGCCAATGCTATCAATCAGATCCTTTTGGCGGCCGCTCCGGTCGAGAGCCGCGCCTATGCAATTGCGAGCCTCCATCCAGTAGCGGCGCCAACGTTTCTTCTAACCGCCGGGTATTCGGCACCCGGCGACGGCGGCGGCGCGCTTTACAAGAAGGTGACCTCGCAACCATCCCACGCCGGCAAACTCTCGATCACGCTCACCAACGGCTCTACCGTTTGGTACGAATACGCAGACCCCGACGCCAACGTGAAGGCGTTTGGTGCCAAGGGCAACGGCAGCAACGACGACACCGTCTTCATCCAGGCGGCGATTGACTTTATCGGCGCCAAGGGAGGCGGCAGGGTTATTCTTCCTCCCGGAGATTACTTTCACACCGCGGAGATCACGGTCGCCAACCACTACACAACGATCGAGGGCGAGGGTTTCTTAGGCGCAAAGCTCACGCGATCCCATGCGGCTGGCAACAGCTTGCACTTCACAAGGGGCGGCGGCGCCAACACGATCTTCTACTGTGGCGTCAAGAACATTCGCCTATCGTCGACGGTGGCTATGTCGACAGGGTCGTTGCTGAAATTCTCCTGTGCCCAGTTCGTCAAGGTCGAGGACCTGAAGATTGACAATGGCTGGGTAGGCCTGCACCTCGTATCCTGTGGCAACTTCAACCTGGAAAACGTCAATATCACCACCGGCTCGCTTTATCCTACCGGGGGCGGGGAGGCATTCGCCTACTGTTACATGGATTGCGATGCAGCCGCCGCGATCCCCAGGAACAGCGGTGGATGGGTGGAAAACTGCGATTGGCGAAGCCGGGATGACGACAACGGCCACGTCCAGTATGGCTGTTATATCGCGTCCGCCGATGGCATTTGGTTCGAAACCGACCACATTGGCAATGCCAATTCCGCCAACGTCTACATCAACCCGAAGACGACATCGACGCAGCTCACCGGCCTGGATTTTCACAATTGCTGGCTTGATCAGGGCGGAACTGGGGCCGGCCTTATCGCTGAAGGTGGATCTACCGTAGGGTACGGCTATTTTTCGATAGTCGGAGGCAAGGTTCTTGGTGGCGGCACGGTTGCCCAAGGACTGCGCTTTGCAGCTACTTCGGGCGTAATTCGCCAGATCATGGTAACCGGAGTCCTAATAGCAAACCTGAAAAGCTCCGGGATACAGTTCTCCAATTGCGAGGATTTTGCCGTAAAGGATTGCAAGATACGAAGCGTCTGCACGGTCAACGCTGGTCACGGCATCTACGTCATAAGCGGCTGCAAGAACTACTCGCTGCAAAACAACGAGAGCGGCTTCATGACTGACGTCACTACCATCTCAAGCGCCGGATACGGGATTTTAGCCACCGGAACCGGCTATACGATCTGCGGCAATGATCTCCGGGGCAACACGACCGGAGCCTTGTCTTACAGTGGCACGCCCAATCTCGTCAGCGATAACATTGGACATTCTCCCTTGACGACATCGAAGGCGTGGGACCCAGGAACCATCGTCAATGGCGGTCAGGAAATCACCGGCATAAGTATACCGGGCGCCGAGTTTGGTGACTTCGTCGACGTGTCCTTCAGCGCCACCACGTCGGGTATGCGGGCATGGGGCTACGTCAATGGAGCCGGGACGGTCGCGGCTGTACTTACTAACAATTCCGGCGTTTCGGTGGACCTTTCTGCCGGGACTGTCTTTGTAAAAGTAACCAAGAGAACGCAGTAAAGGCAGCGCAGATGGACGGAACCTATCAGATTTTCGCCGTAGGCCGATGCATGGGCGACCTTGTCCCGGAGAGCGCGACACTGCAGGCCGATGCGACAGCCGAAATTCTGCCGGGCAATATGGTTGCGGTAGTGCTCGATGCGCGCGGCCCGTTTCGAGAATTGAGCTATATGCTCGAAACGCATGGCTCCCTCGGCGTCGTCAAACTCTACCTCGGCAAAACCGAGACCGCTGCCGGCGAGGAGGTTTTCCTGCTCGGCCAATTGAACCCGCCGCTTGTGTTCGCGGTGCCTACGGCGAGCCTGCTGTCAATGCACCGTATCGTCGGACGGGTCTGTGACGGATCGCAGCCGGAAGACACGACGGAAGACGCAACGGCGCTCCTCAACGCCCAGCTCGACCTCATGTCGCCTTTTCTCTGCGAATCGGAACCGGCGGCGCCCGTAGGGCCGGACTGGCGTCCTGTGGATCTCGATGCCCTTATCCGAAGCACCACACAAACTCTGGAGCAAGCCGATGCATAAGCTTCCAACCTTCCACTGCGGCGCTCTCGAGACTTTTTCCGGGCCGGCGATCGGCACTCTGAGCGACATCATCAACCTTCCGCTGAAGGCGCGAGATGCAGCTATGGAAGGCGAGGTCCCGCAGACGGCCGGCGATCTCCTGAACCTCATTTTGCAGAACACGCCGTACATCAACCTGGCTTATGTCAGGCCGGCGCTCGACGTCTTGTTCGTCGAGTCCTTGAGGAACTGGGCGAGCCCCGGGTATCTCCACCGTCGGCAAAGGGACAGACTTAAGGAATACGGCCAGCGCTCAGTGCTGCCAGTATACCGAGGGATAGAGCAGTTGCTGCCATGATCGCCCAAGCGCGGAATGGGGCTGGTGTACGGCGCGACAAGGAATGGTGACGCTGACCGGCCTCGGGCGGCCTAGCTGTGTTTGTAAGCGGTGAAGTCGTGGTCAAGCAAAAGAATGTGGAAGGTGCGCCCGTCGCGATAACCGATCATAGGTTTCTTTCCGTTGAAGCGTAGCACCAGAAAGGTAACGTCCTCGGTGACGGATGCCGGCAGAGGGGCTTTGATGCTTCCCCGCTCCATCTTTTCTGTACCGAGGCCGTGACGCGGGGCTGACTTTATGTCTCTCCATGACAATCGAGAAAGGGCGAAAAGTTGCCGCGAAAGAGCGGCTTGATCGTCATTCTGGCAACATGTGACACTATAGCCCGATCCAGGAACCATCTTTTCGAAAGAAAAGATTGGCGGCTGGGCATCCGTATTTTCGCTGACCGCGGCGCCCAGAGGAGCTTTAAAGGGGCTTTTCGAGTCCTTTCTATCCGGCTTCATGATAGGATTTCACGTAATCCTGGTCGACTTCGTTGAGGAAGAATTCGGTCAACTCGTTCGTCGTGATGGTCTTATTGGCGCGCGCGAACGCGGCGATCCAAGGCGCCTCTTCGTGGGTCATGTTCCGAAGTTTCCAAGCGGAATACTGCCCATAAAAATCGTAAACATTATCGAGAACCATGCGATCGCGAGCAGCTATTTGTTCCGCGTCGAAGTTTTCGATCGGGGGGATCTCACTGGCCCCATAATGTCTGAAGCGGGCGTACTGAGCCGGAACTACAGGGCCATGCGTCCAAGCCTCAATTCGGTCAGAGAAGAGCGGACGTGAGTCGTCCTGGCGAACTGCGGCCATGATGCCAGCGCCATAATAGCAAAGCTTCTGCAGCTTCAGATTGGAGAGAATATCTCCAACATCGGGATTTGCGCGCGACCTAAAGAAGTCCGCGATGACGTTTGAATGATATGTTTGCATTCTTCACCCCTAGAACGCGATTGTGGTGATCCTATAGCGTGAGTCTTGAGAAACGTATAATCACTTTACGGAAGATCGGTTGGCGCTGTTTGTTCCTCAGTTCACGTTTTATCGCCCGCCCGGTCGTTGTGCTACTCCTTGCGCGGGAGGGGCCCTACCAGATCGCCCATCAAGGGATGCAAACTCAATAAAGGTTGAACTTCATCGGGATCGAAAACTTAACCCGCGAGACTTTCTCGTCTTGCGTGTCGAGGCCGCCCTTCAACTTGAAGGCATAAACGTCGATACCTCCGCCGCCCTCAACCTTTGAGCCTGCCGTGACCGCAACATCGAAGTCGATCACGGTGTAAAGCGCGCCATTTAGATCCTGCATGAGGCCTGGCGCCGTCTTCTCCATCTTCGTCCGGCCAGTGCTTGCTATGCCCTCGCCATCCTTGCCGATCGAGCGCGCTTCTTTCACGCCCTCAATGATCTGCTTGAATGTCTCACTGACAAAATCCTTGAGTTCCACCACTTTTCCTCCCGTTAGCTATTTAGCTAGGCTCCTAAGGCGTCGTGCGGCTGAATGCGAATTTCAGACCAGCACCGACCGCCGCGCCGGAAAAGAACCATAGATAAGCACCGTTCCGAATTGGGTATTTGAATGCCCAATAAGAGAAGCTTGACGCGCCGTCGGCGCCCGATCCTGCAGCGTGGGCGATGTAGCCGAGCACAACGAAAATCACCCCAAAGACCGCGCCGGCGACAAGATACGATAGGTGATCTGGTCTAAATGAACGCACGAAAATATCCCCAGCCTCAACTTTGCGCTGTGGATAGTAATCGGAGCTTCACGATGCCGGCAAGTAGCCGTTGCCGATGAGCCAATCTCTGAGGATTTTCCGGATCGCTTCTGACTGATTGATCGGAGGATCGGCTTCGGCACGAAACACTTCGATAGCCTCCAACAGCTCATCATTCAGAGCCACAAGTTTTTTAATCGGGAATTCTACAGGTCTGCCGCGTAGTGCCATCTGGTGAATTTCACATATAGGTAATTGACGGATGAATGAATTACATATATATGAAAATCGGGCCGAGGGGAAGCTGGTAACTTCCGCATCGGCCCTTACCAAAACCGAACATGAGGAGTTCGATATGGCTGAGCATCTCCGTAACATACATTCATCTATGGCAAAAGCGATCCACGAAACCGCTTCTGTCAGTCCTGACCTTTTGGCCGCCATCAGTGATTTGGAGCGCACCCACGATGCCTGGATGAACTCTGTTCCGAGGCATGTCGACTTGCCCGACAACGAAGAGTGCCGGCTGTTCGGTGCAGCTGAAGAGCGGTTTATGAAACTCCCTTGCCGATCGTACGCCGATGTTCTCGAAAAGGTGAGGTATCTGCACGAATGCAAGACCGCCGCCGCGAGGACCGTTCATCAAACCTTTGAAAGCGAAATGTCCTCTGAACTTCTTGCCTCGATCCTGGGGGCAAGGCCGGAGGAGGGAAGTGGAGTCGTTTCCTGCGGAGAATGCGCAGCCACGACCATGGATTTCAGTGACATCTTCTATCAGATCGGCGACTTAGCTCAGCTTTTGGGCGCGACCCACGACATTTTGAATGACGTGGATTACAGGCGACCGAGCGCCCAAGCACTCGAACGCATCTCATCTCTACAGCGAATCGCACGTGATCTGGCCCAAACGCTGTACAGCGCGGCTGCGGTTCTCGACGGCCCGCGCCGGTGGGTCCGCTCTATCGATTGATCTGTACTTCGCTTTGTGCTTAGAAACTCTAAGCGAGGTAAAAAATCAACAAAAACAAGTAGTTATGCGTAAATATGGCGGAAGAGGTGGGATTCGAACCCACGGTACGGTTTCCCGCACGCCGGTTTTCAAGACCGGTTCCTTAAACCACTCGGACACTCTTCCATCTGATTGAAAAGGTTAAGAAATCGACATTTTGTTGATTCCAGCAACCGGTCATTGCTGCCGATTTGCGACCCAATCATTCGATGGCTGGCTTTTTAGCAGCTTTGATCGCAGCGTCAACGTGCTCTGCAGCATTTGCCGGCATCTCCGCTATGATGGGCAAATAGCTCTGGAGAGAACCGACCTTCAACCGTTCTTCAGCCTGCGCGAGCCTGTGCCAGTTCCGGCGCAAGGAAGCTGCTGGTCAACCCGGCACTGCTAAACAATTCAACCCTGTTACGGCCGTTGTTTTTGGCAATGTAGAGCGCCTGATCTGCACGTTTCTGGACGTCTTGGTCGGTCAGACCCGCTTCCCAAAGTGCCACGCCTGCGCTGACGGAAGGGGTGACCTGATTTCCTTCGAAGACAAGGCTGACGGCGCTTACCGCCTCGCGTATCCGCTCAGCGAGCGCAAAAGCGGAAGATTGCGTTTGGCCGCGCAGAAAGAGGCTGAACTCCTCGCCGCCCAGCCGGCCGAACACGCAGGAAGGGGGGACATTCTGTGCAATTGTCCGAGCAACATTTATGAGAACGACATCGCCTTTGTCGTGCCCGTACATATCGTTCACACGCTTGAAAAAGTCGATATCGATGAGGACGAAGGCGTCTCCGGGGCCGAGGCTTTTCGGAAGCGAATTGAAGAAATGCTGCCGATTGGGAATGCCGGTCAGCATATCGGTATTTGCAAGTCTGGTAAGCTTCTCTTCGGCTCTCTCCTGCACGAGCACGAGCACAAACAGCGCCACCGCGAAATGACAGATGATCAGCAAAAAGAATGCGTAGCGCGGAGGAAGGGGCGCATCGTTCGGAAAGACGAAGCCGACGACCACCAAAACGGAGAGAGACGTCGCCACCCATATGGATGCGGAAAGACCGAGCCGCGCGGTAAGGCGCTCGTGGAAGAAGTCGCGGGCGATCACGAAACCTGACAAGGCAAGCAGGACGGCGGCGCTGCCGTTGAACACCGATGCTCTCAATCCGTTGTTCAAATACCATGGCGTTTTCACCGCACTCAGCGTCAGGACGACGGGCAGGAGTAACGGCCACCAGTCTCGTAAAGAGTTTTGACGCCGGCTGAGGCCGAAAAGCCCAACCGCCATGAGCCCATAACCATTGGCGCCGAGTGAAAAACTCCAGAACGTCCTGGCATCGCCGGACATATGAAGGCTCTCATCCAAACCAGCGAGCGTTGAGGCGATCGCAAGCAAAGAGAAACTGCCGGCAAGTACGCCAAGCCCTGGCGTCGCTCCGGAGCGCCATCTCACGTAAAAGAAGCAGATTGCTCCGACGATGAAGGAAGACTTGTGTAGAAGAAGGACAGTCGCAAGATCCATTGCCGGAACCCGATATGAGATGAGAAGCGGGCTCCGAATAACGGCTAAAATCTACTTTTCAATGAACGCGGAGTGACCTTTAGACGTCAGTATTCGCGGTGCTTCCGGAGACTGGCGATAGGAAGCGTTGAGCGGCCTGTTCCTCCCGCTGGAAATGACTCGCCTTCGCCCCGGCTTGAGCGTTTACTGTGCTATTCTGGCGGAGGACACACACCATGGCCATGTATCTCACGCGCTTCAGCTACACGCCCGAGACATGGGCGCGCATGATCGAAAACCCCGAGGATCGCCGGGAGGCGGCACGCAGCTATATTGAATCCGTAGGCGGAAAGCTCCACGGGTTCTGGTACGCCTTCGGCGAGCATGATGGTTGGAATCTTTGGGAGGCGCCTGACAACGTCTCGATGGCGGCGGTCGCACTGGCTATCGGCGCAGGAGGCGCGCTCAGCGCGATGGAAACCACTGTCCTCCTCAGCGTCGAGGATACGATCGAAGCGTTGGAAAAGGCGAAGTCGGTTCGATATCGTCCACCGGCAGCGTAATAAGCAGGGGCCTCCGCGGCTCTCCGCGTAAAGTCTGAGCCGGGCCGCCGATTGTTCGGTGGCCCGGCCGTTAAGCGTTACTTCGACTTGATGTTTTCCCAGCGCTTCAAGAGGTCGGCATGGGTGTCGGTCCAGCCCTTAACCGCCTCGTCCATTGTCTTGCCGTCGGCGACCGCGCCGGCGATCGCGGTGATATCTGCGAGCGGGAGATATACGCTGGCGATGACTTCGCGCGCATGCGGGTTCTCGGTGGAGAAGCCGCTCTTGGCTATCCAGTTGTAGGTCTGCGCCAGCGGGAATATCGCCTTCGGATCCTTCAGAAACTTGACCGGGTACTTCTGTATCATCCACGACGGCTCCCAGAGCGTCACAGCAATCCATTCCTTTCGGTCGATGGCCGACTTCAATTCAGCCGTCATCGCAGCCGTGCTGCCTTCGACAAGCTGTAGCTTGAGGTCGTAGGCTTTGACCGAGTTGGCGGCATCGCGCATCAGGCCTGAACCCGGTTCGATACCGACGATCTTGCCGCTGAACTTGTCGGCGTTACCGTTCAACTGCTCCATGGAGTCGATCGGCACATAATTCGGAACCGCAATAGCCTGGTACAGGCCAAACGAAACCGGCGATATCTTCTCCAGCTTCTTCTTGTTCTTGTCCCAATAATCCTGTGCGACGTAGTCGGTCAGCGAGGCGAGAATCTGGATATCGCCCTTGCTGAGAGCGGCATAGGCGATGCCCCATTCGGAGAACGACACGACCTTGACGGTGTAGCCGGAATCTTCCAGCGCCTTCTTGGTGACACCGCTGATCGCTCCCAGATCTTCCCACTGCATCGTGCCAATGGTGATGGTCTTTTCTTCCGCGTGCGCGGGCAGCATGGTCATTCCGAACATGGCCGCGGCACAAAGCATTTTCCACAACTTCATCATTTTTTGCTCCTAGTTTTCGTTCCCCTTTTCATGAAACACCAGCGGTCGGCCTGGCCTTCATGATTGCGCGGCGAGGGGTCATCCCTGCGCGCAATTCCTGCAATCAGATCACCGAGTCCCGCTCGTAGCCATCATGGCCACGACCTTGTAGACGGCGAGGCCCACATCTTTCGGGACTTCAGGCATGCCTTGACTTGCGTATGCCTTTAAGATCGATCCCTGGAGGACTGGCCGAAATCGAACTGATTGGCGGGCATTCAACCCTACGGCCTTGATCAAACCGCGGCCATGAATCGATGCGCGTCGTATATGGCCGCGTGGATGTTCCTGCTTGCGACCGCATCGCCAATCCGAAACAGCTGAAACTTGCCACCGGGATTATTGGCAACAACTTGCGGCTTGCCCGCTATGAACGCCCGGTAATCGATTTCACCTTGGTTCCGGGAGAGCGGCTTGAGCGAGAAATAGAGTTCGTCCATCGGCTTCGTCCCGCTTTCGACGACAACCTGGTCCACCTCTTTTTCGACGCAGACCTTGGAATACTCGTCGAAAAGTATGACTGCGATCCTGTTGCCGCGACGTTCGAGGCGCTCAATGTGCAGGTTCAGGGTGATCTTTGCGCCGGCTTTGTTGAGGGCACGGAAATAGGCGGGGTAGCTCGTTGCCCCGATGTCCGGCGCAAGGGTTCGTGCAGGCGTGACAACTTCAAGATTCGAGCCCGCGTCGGCCAGAAACTCAGCGATCGTCATGGCGGGGTGCGAACCGTTGTCGTCGTAGACCAGCACATTTTTCGCGGGCTGAACGCTTCCGCCGAGGATGTCCCAACTGGTCGTCGCAAGCTCCTGTCCTTCCTCAAGACAGTCAACATTAGGCAGTCCGCCCGTAGCAACGACGACGACGTCGGGTTCTTCCGCCACAACGTCACTCTCATCGACGAAGCGATTGTAGTGGAATTCGACGCCGAGGCGCTCGCATTCAGACAAGCGCCAGTCCACGATCCCAAGGATTTCGCGACGGCGTTTCAGTGCCGCGGTTATTAGAATTTGTCCGCCTGCTTTGGATCCAGCCTCAAAAACCGTGACCTTGTGGCCCCGCTCGGCCGCGACCCGTGCAGCCTCAAGACCGCCCGGTCCCGCTCCGACGACCACAATCTTATGCATTGGCCCGTTGGTCTTCCTGATCACATGCGCGAGGCTGCCCTCCCGACCAGTCGCCGCATTGTGCACGCAGGTGGCGTTGCCAGCGGGGTAAATGGAATCGATGCAGAACCCCATGCCGACACAGGGGCGAATTTGATCCTCCTTCCCTTCGATCACCTTGCGGATGATGTGAGGATCGGCAAGGTGCGCGCGTGTCATGGCGACCATATCAAGCTTGCCGCTCGCAATCGCGTGTCGCGCGGTAGCCACATCCTGAATTCTTGCCGCATGAAAGGTCGGTATCTTCACATTCTGACGAACCTCTCCGGCGAAATCGAGATGGGGAGCAGATGCGGTTCCCATGTTCGGAATCACATGACTCAAGGCCTCGTCTTCTGAGACGTGGCCGCGAATGACGTTGACGAAATCGATCAAACCGCCGGCCTTCAATCGACGGGCAATCTCCACCCCTTCGTCTCGCGAGAGCCCTTTATCCCAAACCTCATCGCAGACCATGCGGACGCCGACAATGAATTCGTGACCGATGCGCTTACGGATGGCGGTGAGAATATCGTTCACCAGGCGCATCCGGTTCTCGAGCGAGCCGCCGTATTCATCCTCCCGCTTATTTGTTGCCGGAGACCAAAAATGCGCGATGAGATGCGAGGCGCATTCGAGCTCGATCCCGTCAAGCCCTGCCGCTTTGACCCGCTCCGCACTGTCGGCATAGGCTGTGATCACGCGCTCGAAGTCCCAATCCTCCATCGCCTTGGGATAGGCGCGATGCGCGGGCTCCTGGATGTGGGACGCATCGATTATCGGGAGCCAATCGCCTTTGTTCCAGTTGGTTCGGCTTCCCAGGTGAGTGATTTGAATCATCACGGCAGCGCCGTGGTCGTGAACGTCGTCGGCAAGCTCTCGAAGCCACTTCACGGACTCGTCTTTGTGGAGCTGGATATTGCCGAACGCCTGGGGACTGTCGATGTCGACGACGGACGAACCGCCGATCATCGTCATTGCTATCCCGCCTTTGGCTTTTTCCGAATGGTAGAGACGATAGCGCTCCTTCGGGAGTCCGTCCTCAGTATATCCCGGCTCGTGCGCCGTCGACATCATCCTGTTTCGGAGTGTCAAATGCTTGAGTTGGAAAGGCTGGAGCAATGGATCGTTTGACATCTCAATTGTTCCCGTGACGGCCTATTGTCGTAGTCGCCTGTTCTCCCGACGTCGGGTTCTGGCGGGTGAACGACAATGTCCGGCGAGGGCGTGAGGCCGTAAAGGGCAAATAAATTCATGGAAGTATGAGGCAGGATGGATAAAGACCGGATCGGCCGGCAGGTGAGTGGGTGATCGTCCTCCAGGCTTGTTGACCACGCGAACGATAAGGTGTTTCGCTTCTTGCCGGTGCGCAGTCTTGCACCGTGTGACGGAGATTCCGTGCGCTGCAATTTTCGAACGGCGAAGAACTCGAAACCATGAGTCATGACAGTCAGTCGTTACGACGGACAATTCCCTCCCTCCACAGCCTGATCCTGTTCGAGGCTGCGGCGAGATATCTGAATTTTTCGAAAGCCGCCGCGGAATTGTCCATCACTCAGCCTGCGGTCAGCCACGGGATCCGACAACTCGAGTCGTCTCTCGGCCACGCGCTTTTCGTCCGGGAAAGGCGGGCGCTAAGCCTGACAACGCAAGGCCAACGCCTCTATTCGGCGGTATCGGGGGGATTTGCGTCGATCGCCGAAACGCTTGACGATATCGCCGGCATGCCTCGCCGAGACACCCTCGTCATCAGCGCCTCGACGGTCATGGCGACAGAGTGGCTGATGCCGCTGTTGCCGGAATTTCGCCAAGTCCATCCTGATTTGATGATTGACCTGCGATGCTTGGACCGCGATCCAGCGATGACGACGAGCAACATCGATGTTCACATTCGGCTCGGCGATGGAAACTGGCCGGATTGTGATGCCATTCCGCTGTGGGACGAGGAAATATTGCCTGTTTGCAGCCCAGCTTATCAGGCGAAGAGCAAGCCTCTGTCACTCACCAGTGATATATTGCGCCATCGGCTTATACACTACGTTGACCCGTATCGCTTCAGGATCGGTTGGGCCGAGTGGTTGCGGGCCACAGGTGTCGGCGCTCCACCGACTTTGCCGACATCGCTGCAGGTCAACGATTCCCTTGTCGCGATGAAAGCTGCGGAAAATGGCGAAGGCATCGCGCTCGGTTGGCGACCTCTCATCGATCGGCCCCTTCGAGAAAATCGCCTCGTCATTGCTATTGACCGCACCCTGAAGACAGGGAGGCGTTTCTACGTGGTAACGCCAAGTGCCCCAAATCGCAGAAAGGTCGCCCTGATTTTCAGGGACTGGCTGGCGAGCCGTTTTGAAGGTCTTTGAGGCGCGCGTGTCGTTCCCGCCTTTGGCGTGATTTTGGAGGGGATGCTGCGCATAAACGCAATTCCAACGGCTTTGGGAGGTCGCAGCTAGCTCCCATCGGATCCAAGGCCCTTCGGACCGTTGAGCTGGTTCATATCCTCGCAAAGAGAACGAACCGCCTCCATCGTCACGGCGAGTGCCGACATCAGGATCGAGATGTCGTTGTCTTTATCTGGCTGGGAAAGCGCGCGAGATCGAGCGTGCAACTGTTGGCTGACCGTGTCGAGCTGCAGAATGGTTTCATTATTCATCGTGATCCTCCAAAGGTCTAAACCTTCAAAGTTCCCGGCGGGCATTTCGTTCCATACAGCCCGAAGCGTCAAATACGCAATCCGCCATATGGCAATTGGTGACGTGACTAGCCGTTCGGTTTGCGCAAGGGCGGAAGCCGCATGTAGTAGGAGTTCAGGGGGGCGTAGGATCCCTTCGGTTCACCCTTGCCGGGCTTGACCAGATTGGGCGCCAGTTTTCCCTCCGGCCCGAAAATATAGTCGATGCCGGCGCAGAGATGGGCGAGGGAGCGGTAGTTGAAGTGTTTGAACCAGTCGTTCGCGAGGAAGGCGGCTTCGTCCCAGGCCTTTCCGCGGAGGCGATCGTATCCGGCCTGCTGCAGAAAGGCCTCGCCTGTCCTCGTATTGATGCTGGCGCCGAGACATAAGTTGCCGGCGATCAGCGACAGCCTGAGCACTCTGATGGTTTCGGCATCCTTGTTCGATAAGGGTTTCAGGGTCTGAGCCAGATAGAAATTCGTCGATGGATCATTGGTCATCGTCTTGCGCCAATAGGCGGGGAGATCCTCCGCGCCGGCGCCGACGGCCGGTGAGACGGTCATTATGACCAGCAAAATCAAGCTTTTGACAATTCCGCCCATGGCAATCCCCCAACCCTGCGCATAGAATGCATAGCGTTATTTCGCCTGATGAGGCAAGGTGACGCCGCGCCGCGCGGGAAGCACGCGCCGCCTGTGCCAATTTGGGCTATTCGGGCATTCGGAAGCGAGTTCAGATTTACCATATGCGCCGCATCGGCATGAGGATTTCGGGCCTTATTGCGGCGGCGGAAGGGCAGGGCGGAGAGGTTCGCGTTAGTGATTTATAAACCATAATCATTAGAATTGTCGCTATCGCTGCGAAATCGTTCGTAAATTTGCCACGAACTTCGCATGATTAAAGTCTCGTTAGGCGGGTGGGGATAAGGCGTATTGGCCCGGATTGGGGCAAGGTTCCTTAACCATAACGATCTTTGAGCGGCGTGGGACATATGAAACTGGAATACGGGGCGGCGTCTTTCGCAACGACAGCACGGTGGCTGGCGATCTCGGCGATGTGTGCGACGGTTGCGGCGTGCGGCACGACACAGGCGGTGCCGAAGAAGAAATCCCACGGCAAAGAATATTTCTCCGAATCCGAATATGGCGTGAAGGCAAGCCCGCGCGTCGCTACCGGCAACAACATCCCCAAGGGCGGCGGCCGCTACATCGTCGGCAATCCTTACGAGGTGAAGGGCAGGTGGTATTATCCGAAGGAAGACTTCTCCTATAACAAAGTCGGCGTCGCCTCCTGGTATGGCTCGGCCTTTCATGGGCGGCTGACGGCGAACGGCGAAGTCTACGACCAGATGCATCTTTCCGCCGCGCATCCGACCTTCCCGCTGCCGAGCTATGCGCGCGTCACCAATCTCGAAAGCGGTTCCTCCGTCATCGTGCGCGTCAACGATCGCGGCCCCTATCACGAAGGGCGCATCATCGACCTTTCCAACAAGACGGCCGATATGCTGGATCTGCAGCACAGCGGCACCGGCAAGGTGCGGGTGCAATATGTCGGCCGCGCCCGCATGGACGGCCACGACATGCCCTATCTGATGGCGTCCTACGTGCCGAAGGGCAGCCGCATTCCCGGCGTCAATCCGGAAGGCCAGATCGCAACCGGCGTGATGGTCGCCTCCAACAGCCGCAAGATCACCCGCGATCAGCTGCAGAGTTCGGAAGATTATGAGACGCCGGCCAACGTGCCGGTGCCGATGTCGGCCACTTCCTATGCCGGGTCGACGCCGAGCGCACGCTACAATGCGGCCCCCGTCGCAGCACCCGCTTTGGCAGCGCCCGCCCATGTTCTGGTAGCGCCATCAGCACCATCCGCCACCAATGCCGCTCCGTCCTTCGACCAGATGGTCGTGTTGCCGGAGATCGGCCCCATGCCCTACGAACGGCCGCTGGGGTCTCTCGCGCTCGGCTACCAGAACGAGGATGTGAAGACCGTGACGGTCGATCTCGCCTTCGACGCTGTGATGGTGCGCAATGACGGGCTGACGCAGGAGTCGATCCTTGCTGCGACGAAGCGTCATCAGGCAAAATCCGCCGCGCGCTGAGCGCGGCAATTGCATCGAATTTCCTCTCGCTCTAACCTCCTGAAATACGCCCCCTGATCGATGGGAATTCTTGATGCTGAAGCCTTTGCTTCGTCTGCTTGTATGCATCATGCCGCTCTCCACCGGCGCATTTGCAGCCGATAGCGGTACCGCCGGTTTCGCCACCAAGGCGGCGCAGGCCTATATGATCGAGGCCGCCACCGGCACGGTGCTTCTCGCCAAGAACGAGGACCAGGGCTTTTCGCCGGCTTCGCTCGCCAAGCTGATGACGATGGATCTCGCCTTCGAGGCGGTGACGAAGGGGCAGATCACGCTCGATACCGAATATCCCGTTTCCGAATATGCCTGGCGAACCGGCGGCGCGCCATCGAGGACGGCAACGATGTTTGCCAGCCTGAAATCGCGCGTGCGCGTCGAGGACCTGATCAAGGGCGTCGCCATCCAGGGCGCCAACGACAGCTGCATCATCCTGGCCGAAGGCATGGCCGGCAGCGAGCAGCAATTTGCCGTGTCGATGACACGCCGCGCCCGTGAACTCGGCATGGAGAAGGCTGAGTTCGGCAATTCCACCGGGCTCCCCGACGGGAAGAGCAAGGTGACGGCGCGCGAGATGGTGACGCTTGCGGCCGCCCTGCAGCAGTCTTATCCCAATCTCTATCCCTATTTCGCCCAGCCGGATTTCGAGTGGAACAAGATTTTCCAGCGCAACCGCAATCCGCTGCTCGGGCTCGATCTCGGCGCCGACGGGCTTGCCACCGGCTTTACCGAGGGCGAGGGTTATTCGATCGTCGCCTCAGTCCAGCGCGATGGCAGGCGGCTGTTTCTGGCGCTTGCCGGCATCGCTTCCGACAAGGAGCGGACGGAGGAGGCCAAGCGAGTGCTCGAATGGGGACTGACGGCCTTTGAGGACCGGCAGATCTTCGGTGAGAAGGAAGTGATCGGCGCCGCCAGCGTCTATGGCGGTACGGCGCGTACCGTCGATCTCGTCGCCAAGGCGCCGGTCAGCGTCTATATTCCGATCAGCAATCCCGATCGGCTGTCGGCGCGCATCATCTATCACTGGCCGCTGACGGCGCCGGTCGAGCCGGATACCCAGGCAGGGGTGCTGAGGATTTTCGCAGGCAGCCGGCTGCTCCGAGAAGTGCCGCTTTATACGGTGCAGGCGGTCGGCGAGGGCTCGCTCAGCAGCCGGGCGGTCGACGCCATGCTGGAACTCGGCGAATCGCTGTTCTTCTCCTGGCTCTGGGACAAGTCGGCACCCGGCTGAGCGGCCACTTACTGGTGCAATTTGCCGGGAAAGGTGAATATGTCGCCGCGACGAAAGGTTTTCCTCCCTGACATCTTCGGATAGATAGATGGAGCACGGCGCGTGCGGCGCCTGGAATGCGGGAAGTTGTCATTGTCATCCGGTACGGGATTGTTCGTTACGTTTGAAGGCGGGGAAGGCGCGGGGAAATCCACGCAGATCCGCCGCCTCGCCGAAGCGTTGAAGGGCGAAGGTCACGACGTGCTGATGACGCGCGAACCAGGCGGATCGCCGGGCGCGGAGGCCGTGCGCCACGTGCTTTTGTCAGGGGCTGCCGAAGCCTTCGGCACGCGGATGGAGGCGATCCTCTTTGCCGCGGCGCGCAACGACCATGTCGAAGAGGTGATCCGGCCGGCGCTGGCCGCCGGCAAGATCGTGCTCTGCGACCGTTTCATGGATTCATCCCGCGTCTATCAGGGCATAACCGGCAATCTCGAGCCGGATTTCATCGAGACGCTGCAGCGCATCGCCATCAACGGCGTCATGCCGGATTGCACCGTGATCCTCGACATCCCCGCCAAGATCGGGCTGGAGCGGGCGCAGAAGCGCGCTCCAGCCGACGGTCCCGACCGCTTCGAGAAGGAGCGGCTCGAAACGCATGAGAAACGGCGCGAGGCCTTTCTCGACATCGCCGCCCGCGAGCCGGAGCGCTGCCACGTGGTCAACGCCATGCAGAGCGAAGAGGCGATCGCTGCCGAGATCCTGGCGATCGTCCAACAACTCAAGTCGCCCGCCGACCGTTTGCGAATGCCGGAAGCCGCCCATCATGAGTGAAGCCCATCATGAGTGAGGAAAGGCCCGGACTGCTCGACGGCGCCATCTGGCCGGGAGAAAATACCAGGCTGTTCGGCCATGAGGAGGCGGAAGCCTTCCTTGCGCAATCTTACCGCTCCGGCAAGGGCCACCACGCCATCCTGATCGAGGGCCCGGAGGGCATCGGCAAGGCGACGCTCGCTTTCCGCTTTGCCAATCACGTGCTATCGCATCCCGATCCCGAGCGAGCGCCGGAAATGATCGGCGATCCGGACCCTGCCTCTCCCGTCAGCCGGCAGATCGCCTCCGGCGCCTCGCACAATCTGCTGCATCTTGCCCGGCCGGTGGACGAAAAGACCGGCAAGGTGAAATCGGCGATCACCGTCGACGAGGTGCGCCGCGCCGGCAAGTTCTTCTCGCAGACCTCGGGCACCGGCAACTGGCGGATCGTCATCATCGATCCGGCCGACGACATGAACCGCAATGCCGCCAACGCCATCCTGAAGATCCTGGAAGAGCCGCCGAAGCGGGCGCTGTTCCTGGTGCTTTCGCATGCGCCGGGACGGCTGCTGCCGACGATCCGCTCTCGTTGCCTGCCGCTGAAACTGGCGCCGCTTGCCGACGCCGCGCTGGTCGCGGCCCTTGACCATCTCGGCATATCAGGCGAGGGCGGGGCGGTACTTTCGGCCGCCAAGGGCAGCGTCGGCGAGGCGTTGAAACTCCTGAACTACGGTGGCGGCGAGATCATTGCCGCCTATGATGAGATGCTTTCCGCCCAAGGACCGACGGCGCGCAAGGCGATGCATCGGCTGGCCGACGCGCTTTCGGGCAGGGAAAGCGACACGATCTTCGATTTCTTCGTCAGCCATGTCGGCGACGATATCATGAACCGCGCGCGGGCGGCAGCAAGCGAGGGGCAGATCACAGCTGCGGAGCGGCTGGCTCGGCTCTATTCGGACATTACCGAGCGGCTGACCATTTCCGACGCCTATAATCTCGACCGCAAGCAGACGATCATCAGCATTCTCGCCGATATCAAACAGCCGGGCCTCTAGAGCGGTTCAGCGTTTAACGGAAGCGCAGAACCGCTCTATCCTTTTGTTTTGACGCAATTCCCGGCAAAACCGCTTCGCGCTTTGCCTGGGAAAACCGCTTCGCACTTTTCCTGGAATTGCTCTAGGTCAGCAGCTTGCCTGCGACCACTGCTAGCGTGGCGGCGAGCACGATGCGGATGGTGCGCTCGTGCAGCTTCGGCGCCAGAAGGCTGCCGATAATGATGCCGGGGATAGAGCCGATGAGCAGGGCAGACAGCATTGGCCAGTCGATCTCGCCGATCAGCCAATAGCCGGTGCCGCCGATCAAGGTCAGCGGCACCGCATGGACGATATCGGAACCGACGATCTCGCGCACATCGAGCCTGGGATAGAGGATCAGCAGGATCGTCACCCCCAGCGCACCGGCGCCGACCGAGGTCAGGGTGACGAGGACGCCGAGCAAGAATCCGAGAATGACGGTAAGGGCGAGGATGGTTGCCGGCCGCGGCGGCGTGCGGTCGCCGATGGCGCGGCGCGCAAGCTGGAGTATCGGACCTCGGAAGACCAGCATGATGGCGGTCATGACGAGAAGCCAGCCCAGCGCGGTGGTGATCGTATTGGTGACGCCGATGCTTTTGCGGTCGACGCCCGCCAACAGCCAGAGCATCAGCAGGGCGGCCGGCACGCTGCCGACGGCCAGACTGCCGACGATCTTCCAGTTGACCCGCCCATGCATGCCGTGAACGGCAGTCCCCGCCGTCTTGGTGATCGCCGCATAGAGAAGATCTGTGCCGACCGCGGTGGCCGGATGGACGCCGAAGAGCAACACCAGCAGCGGCGTCATCAGCGAACCGCCGCCAACGCCGGTGATGCCGACGAGGGCGCCCACACACAGGCCGGAAAGCGAATAGAGCGGCTCGAATGTCAAACAGGCGCCCCTGTCAGCGCGCAGCCACGACAATTCCGATAGATGAAAACTGCCACTTCGTTTTGTCCCGCCCTCTTTTCCATGACGGGTAGATGGCGGCAGAAGCGGAGTCAAGTTCACCACGCCAGCGTCCGGGAAATCATCGACAGCTGGAAAGTTGAGGTTTCGCTCGACGGTGACATGCGCTAAGAGCGGCTGACCATTTTTATAGAGTTAGCCGGACATTGGCCTCCATGACAGACAAGACACCCTTCTACATCACCACCGCGATTTCCTATCCCAACGGCAAGCCGCATATCGGCCATGCCTATGAGCTGATCGCGACGGATGCGATGGCGCGCTACCAGCGTCTAGACGGCAAGGATGTGTTCTTCCTGACCGGCACCGACGAACATGGCCAGAAGATGCAGCAGACGGCGCGCGGCGAGGGGATTACCGCGCAGGCGCTTGCCGACCGCAACTCCGGCGAATTCCAGGCGATGGCAACGCTGCTCAACGCCTCGAACGATGATTTCATCCGCACTACGCAGGAGCGTCATCACGAGACGTCGCGCAACATCTGGAACCTGATGGCCGACAATGGCGACATCTACAAGGACAGCTATGCCGGCTGGTATTCGGTGCGCGACGAGGCCTATTACCAGGAAAACGAGACGGAGCTGCGCGCCGACGGTGTGCGCTACGGGCCGCAGGGCACGCCCGTCGAATGGGTGGAAGAGGCAAGCTATTTCTTCAAGCTCTCCGAATACCAGGAGAAGCTGCTTGCCCATTACGAGGCGAATCCCGACTTCATCGGTCCGGCCGAACGCCGCAACGAGGTGATCTCGTTCGTCAAATCGGGGCTCAAGGACCTCTCGGTCTCGCGCACGACCTTCGACTGGGGCATCAAGGTGCCGAACGATCCTGCCCACGTCATGTATGTCTGGGTCGACGCGCTGACCAACTACATTACAGCGACCGGCTATATAGAAGACAGGAACGGCCCGCGGGCGAAATACTGGCCGGCCGACGTGCACATCATCGGCAAGGACATTATCCGCTTCCACGCCGTCTACTGGCCGGCCTTCCTGATGTCGGCGAAGCTGCCGCTGCCGAAGCGCGTCTTCGCCCACGGCTTCTTGCTCAACAAGGGCGAGAAGATGTCGAAGTCGCTCGGCAACGTCGTCGATCCCGTCAATCTGGTGAACCATTTCGGCCTCGACCAGGTGCGTTACTTCTTCCTGCGTGAAGTCTCCTTCGGCCAAGACGGCAGCTACAGCGAAGAGGCGATCGGCACGCGCATCAACTCCGACCTCGCCAACGGCATCGGTAATCTCGCCAGCCGCTCGCTGTCGATGATCGTCAAGAACTGCGACGGCAAGATCCCGGAATGCGGGACGCTCAGCGACGAGGACAAGGCGATGCTGGCCCAAGTGGACGCGCTGCATGCATCGACGCGCGAGGACATGGGCAAGCAGCAGATACACCGGGCGCTCGCCTCGATCATAGCAGTCGTCTCCGAGACCGACCGTTATTTCGCCGGCCAGGCGCCCTGGGCGCTGAAGAAGACCGATCCGGAGCGTATGGGCACGGTGCTCTATGTGACGGCCGAAGTCGTTCGCCAGATCGCCATCCTGCTGCAGCCCTTCATGCCGGAATCATCGGGCAAGCTGCTCGACCTGGTTGCCGCACCCGCTGACAAGCGCGACTTCGCCGCCCTCGGCGAGGCAGGCCGTCTCGTTGCCGGAACGGCTCTCGAAGCGCCGACCCCGGTCTTCCCGCGCTACGTGGCTCCGGAGGCTTGAAGCCGTGCTGATCGACACGCATTGCCATCTTGATTTCGCCGACTTCGAGGCGGAGCGGGACGAGATCGTCGCGCGCGCCCATTCGGCCGGTGTTTCGCAGATGGTGACGATCTCGACACGGGTGCGCAAACTCGGCGCGCTGCTTGCCATCACGGAGAAGTATCCCTCGGTGTTCTGCTCGGTCGGCACCCATCCGAACAATGCCGACGAAGAGCTTGATATCCAGACGGAAGAGCTGGTGCGTCTCGCCAATGCCCATGAGAAGGTGGTGGCGATCGGCGAAGCCGGTCTCGACTATTTCTACGACACGCAGAAGCCGGAGGACCAGCAGACCGGTTTTCGCCGCCATATCGCGGCGGCGCGCGAGACCCGGCTGCCGCTCGTCATCCACAGCCGCAGCGCCGACGAGGACATGGCGGCGATCCTGACCGAGGAAACCGGGAAGGGGGCCTTCCCCTTCATCCTCCACTGCTTCTCCGCAGGCCCGGAGCTTGCCACGACCGGCGTCGCGCTCGGCGGCTATATCTCCTTCTCGGGCATCCTGACCTTTCCGAAGTCGGAGGAGCTGCGCGAGATCGCTAAGACGATCCCGCATGACAGACTGCTTGTTGAAACGGACGCGCCGTATCTGGCGCCGAAGCGCTGGCGCGGCAAGCGCAACGAGCCGTCCTATGTCGTCAACACGGCCGAGGTGCTCGCCGATACGATCGGCCTTTCCTACGAAGAGGTGGCGCGGATCACGACCGAGAACGCTTTCCGTCTGTTCTCGAAGATGCCGAGGGTCTAGCGGCGTGCTCTACCGGCGGCGTTTCACCATTCTCGGCTGTTCGTCGTCACCGGGCGTGCCGCGCATTACCGGCGATTGGGGCGCCTGCAATCCCGACAATCCGAAAAACCGGCGCACGCGCGCCGCCTTCATGGTGCAGCAATTCGCGCCGGATGGCGGTGTCACCACGGTCGTTATCGACACCGGGCCGGATTTTCGCGAGCAAATGATCAGGGCAGGGGCCGACCATGTCGATGCCGTGCTCTACAGCCATCCGCACGCAGATCATATTCATGGCATCGACGATCTGCGCGGCTATTTTCACAATACCCGCCGACGGGTGCCGATTTTTGCCGACCAATTCACGATGGACAGGCTGCGGGAAGCCTTCGGCTATTGTCTGGAAACGCCGCCGGGCAGCAATTATCCACCGATCGTACTGCCCGTTGTGATCGAAAACCTGGATGAACCCGTCGAAATTCGCGGCCCGGGCGGCGCGATCGCCTTCCATCCGCATCTCCAGCAGCACGGGGATATCCACTCGCTCGGCTTCCGGATCGGCGATGTAGCTTATTGCAGCGATATCAGCGATTTCCCGCCGCAGACCGTCGAAAAGCTTCAGAACCTCGACGTGCTGATCATCGACGCGCTACAATATACCTATCACCCGAGCCATCTGTCGCTGGAACAGTCGCTTGACTGGATCGGCCGGTTGAAGCCGAAACAGGCGATCCTCACGCATATGCACACGCCGCTTGATTACGACGCTGTCATGGCAGAGACGCCGGACCATGTGGCGCCGGCGTATGACCAGATGAGCTTCGAGACCGAGGTCAGGATTTAGTCTAAAGCTTGAGCCCGCTCGCCTGCACGTAGGGCCACACTTCGACGCCGCCGCGATGGATCATGTCGAGCGAGACGTAGAGAATGATCAGCAGACCGACATAGGCGATCCAGCGATGGTTGTTGAGCAACCGGGCGATCAGGTTAGCGGCGATGCCCATCAGCGCAATCGACAGGGCAAGACCGATCACCAACACGCTCGGATGTTCGCGCGCCGCACCGGCAACAGCGAGCACGTTGTCGAGCGACATCGAGACGTCGGCGATGACGATCTGGGTCGCCGCCTGGAAGAAGGTCTTCTTCGGCGCGCGTTCGGCGCCCGTAGCTTCGTGGTTCTCGCCATGGCCGGCGCGAAGCTCGCGCCACATCTTCCAGCAGACCCACAGGAGCAGCAGGCCGCCGGCCAGTAGCAGGCCGACGATCGCCAACAGATAGACCGCGACGCTGGCAAAGAGAATACGCAGAACAGTTGCGGCGACGATGCCGACGATGATCGCCTTACGGCGTTGCGTCGCCTCGAGGCCGGCAGCAGCAAGACCGATAACTACGGCGTTGTCGCCGGCGAGAACGAGGTCGATAGCAATGACCTGCAGCAAAGCCGTCAGACCGGCTGCCGTAAAGATGTCCATATGAATTATCCCCAATGCGTCAAAACCGTGCTAGCGTCTCGAAGGTTTAACGTCAACCGCTGACGGATTTCGCAGGCGGCACAATTCGCGACTCTGTGCATCAGACATGCAAGGCGGAAACACGGCGGGGCATCGCTATTCCCATCGCCATTGCCTTGGAACATTCACGTCAGCCACCGGTTCTTCAAGTCAGGAAAGCTGCCATCGATCGATGGCAGGATCGAGACATCGAGAGGAGAACCCCGTGAGCAGCATTTACAACGATACCAACCCGGCTTTCTCAGGCCCGACAGGCGGCAGCAGCCTTGCCGCATTTTTCGACAGCCGGTCAGAAGCCGAATCCGCCGTCTCCCGTCTTGAGGACGCAGGCGTGCCGGTTTCAAGAATAAGGTTGATGCCCGGATATGAGGCGGATGGAAAAAATCCCGGGGCCATGAGCGACGACCGCAGCGGCTTCTTCGACGCGCTGGCGGACTTCTTCTTCCCTGACGAAGATCGGGCGGTCTACGCAGAAGGGTTGCGGCGAGGCGGCTTCCTCGTCCAGGTCAATGATATCGATGACGCGCTCTACGAGACCGTCCACGATATTCTGGACGACGAGGGCAGCATCGACATGGATGAACGGGCGGACCTCTGGTCGTTGGAGGACAGGCAACAAGGCGCATCAAATACCGGCTTTGCCGGCCAATCCTCTGGCGGCAAGGCGTCGGAAGACCTCGCCGTGTCCGAAAGCGCATTCGACGATGCGCGCCCGCTGGCAATGCGGGACACCACGCATGGAAGCGCCAAAGTGCGCGCCTATACCTTGCCCGGCAGCAGTTCCGAACCATCGGACGATGCCGATGGGAAATCCCAAGGCCACTCTCAGACCCAGTCGCAATCCCAGGGCGGATCTCACCAGAGCCAGGGCTTCCGACGCGATCACTGATAGCGCCTGACGTGGATCAAGGCCCGGCGGCGATGCCGGGCCTTGATCTCATCCCGCTTGTTTATTCGAGGATATGTCCATGCAATCATCCATCAATCGCGACGGCCGCCTTCCAGACCCCGACGAACTGATCGCAGAAGGTGAGCCGCCTTTTGCCGATGCCGCAGTGGAGACTGCGCGTGAAAAAGCCGACCAGGATCTCAACGCCCTGCAGCAGGAGCTAAGGCTGCTGAAGGCCCATATCGGCGCGCTGCGCGAGGACGCCGAGGCGGCGCTGAAAGCCAAGGCCACATCGGTCGATGCAAGCGCCCATGTCCAGCTCGGCGACTATCCCTGGCTGAAGCTCGCCGCGGCTATCTGCGCAACCTTCATTGCAGCCAGACTGGTTCGGCGCCTTCCACTCGGGGTCATGCTTGCCGGATTTGCCGGTCATCTCACGGACGCGAGAACACCTGGCATCCGAAGCCGCATGAGCGCGCTACGATCGGTCTAGAGCGGTTCAGCTTTTCACGGAAGCGCAGCACCGCACGCAATCCCGGACGGAAAACCGTTTCACACACTTTTCCTGGAATTGCTCTGGCCGCTGCGCACCGAATGTTCCGCTTCCGTCTGCGATGCCGATGCCAGTTCCATGGCGATGTCGACAAAGCGCTGACCGAGCGAATTGAGTTGCCGGCCTGCAATTTTCTGCAGGGCGAACTGGCGTGAGGCGATGTGTTCCTGCAGCGGAATCGCTGTCAGCACGCCCCGGCGGATCTCCTCGCGCAGGAACTCATCGGACAATATGCTAACGCCATCCGAGCGTTCCACGATTGCCTTCAGCACGCTGAAGGGAGCTGCCTCGACAAGGTGTACCGGGAAGGGGACGCCATTTGTCGTGAACAGGGCTTCAATCTGTTTGCGGAAAGCGCCGCCGCGCGGGGGCATCACCCATGTCGAGCAGGCGAGTTCCGCGAGAGAGACGTCTTGCCGCCCCTCCAATGGATGCCCCGCCCGAACCACGATCACCGATCGGGCCGTGAAGAGCGGAATGACTTCCACTCTCTCCGGTGCCGGTCTCTGTCCGACATTGGAAATGACGAGATCGAGCTTGTGGGTCAGGAGCCGCTCCATCAACTGCTCGTCCGTGCCCTCAACTACCTCGATGGCAGCATTGCCATTTTCCTCGAGAATGCGGCCGACGACCAGCGGCACGAAACTGCCGGTCGCGAGCGGCGTTCCGCCGATGTGGAGCGGGCCTTCAACACCGCGGCCACGCGCTTCCAATTCCCGTCCGGCTATCTCCAGAATGGCTTCAATGCTTTCGGCATGGCGCACCAGTATCTTGCCAGCCTCCGTCATGATCGCACCATGTCGACCGCGGTCGACAAGCTGCATCTGCGTTACGTCCTCCAGACGCGCGACGCTGACAGAAAGTGCCGGCTGGGAAATATGAAGCGCTTCCGCCGCCTTGAGGAAGGAGCCGGCGCGGTCGATGGCGAGAAGGTAGCGAAGCAGTCGGGGATCCAAGTCCATTTGTCACCAGACCTTCGGCGTGGGTGTGTTCAGAATTCCGTCGAATAGCACGTCCGCAATGGATGCCCTACAGCGCCGCCCAACGCCACGCATTTCCATCGGCAACTTTTCATGAGGCTGCCGTCTTCATGTCTTCATGTCTTCATGTGCTTTCTTAAAACGTTGATGAATGCTGCGACCTTGGGTTTGCGGAAGGCCGATGGCAACTGGACTGTCTGGATCGCGATCATTCTCGATGGAAAACCGGCCAGCAGCTGAACGAGCCGGCCTTGGGCAAGGTCGTCAGCCAGAAAAACGTCGGGGCAGATGAAGATACCTTTTCCCGCGCGCGCAGGTATCAGGCAGGCGGGAGGGCTATTGGAGAGGAAGGGGCCGGTGACCGACACTTGGATCTGCTTCCCTTCAATCAGGAAGGGCCAACGGTTCGGGTCAGGATTGTTGGCGTCGCGAATGCAAATGTGGCTGGACAATTCGTCCGGATGGGCCGGTGCGCCATGGCGTTCGATGTAGGATGGGGCGGCGACGACCAGAAGCCTTGCCTCTCCGAGCTTTCGTGCCACGAGGCTCGAGTCCTTCAAAGTGCCGATGCGCACGGCCAGATCGAAACCGTCTTCAGCGAGATCGACGTATTCATCGGACAATTCCAGCTCAACCGTAACCTCCGGATGGAGATCCATGAACTCGAGAATTGCGGTTGCGACGACCGTTTCGCCAAAGGTCAGAGGTGCTGCCACACGCAGCGTGCCTTTCAAGCCACTTGATGCCTCGAGGGACATGTCCAGCAGATCGAGTTCGTTCAGAACACGTCGGCATCCCTCGAGATAGATCCGACCGTCATGCGTCAACGACATGGATCGGGTGGTGCGATGAAGCAGATTCATTCTCAAGTCAGCTTCAAGCGTCGCGATGTATTTGCTGACGAGCTTACCGGAAATGCCCAGCCGCTCGCTTGCGGCGGCAAACGATCCCGCCTCGACCGCGGCGACAAAAGTTCGCATGCCGTCAATCTTATCCATACCGATTGTCTCCATTTTGGCGAAACTGAGACGCTATAATCGCCATTTTGGCGATTAATTGCCAGTGCTAAATCGGAACCCGGCAGATCCAGGAAACATAGATGGTTGCTTCCGAACTGCCGCTCTCGATCGCACGCGGCGTTCCGGCGGTGAGCAATCGGCGTGCCGTATCGCGTTCGACGAAGATACCGTCAACCCGGTCCCGCCCGGTCGTCGGGCGCGAAATTCACAAGTTCTGCAGCGCAGTTCCGCGCTGCCTCATGCAAACCAGGTAAAAGGGATTTTAAAAATGAGCCCAAAGGAAATCGTGCTGAGCGCTGTCGTCGCGCTGTTCACCAATTTTGATCCGGAAGCGGCAAGCCAGCTCCTGAAGGAAAACTACATTCAGCACAATCCCGCCGTACCCACGGGCGCCGCTCCTATCCTCGGCTTTCTGCCTGCGCTCAAGCAAAGCGGCCTGACGGCGACAACTCATCGCGTCCTGGCAGAGGGGGATCTGGTGGTCCTGCATTCGACCTATGAAAATGCCCAGGCCTTTGGCGGCCAGACGATGGTCGCATTCGACGTGTTCCGTGTCGAAGACGGCAAGGTTGCCGAACATTGGGACAATCTACAGGCTGCCGTCCCCGCGTCGAAAACAGCCAGTGGCAATTCGATGACGGACGGCGCGACCGAAATCAAGGATCTCGCCAAAACCGCCGAAAACCGTACGCTGGTCGAGAACTTCGTGCATGACGTATTGCTCGGCACGGCACCGCAGAAGATCACCGACTATATTTCGACGGAAACCTATATCCAGCACAACCCGATGGTGGGCAACGGATTGGACGGCCTGGGCGCCGCGCTGAAGGCGATGGCCGAAGCCGGCCAGCCGATGGCCTACACCAAGACACATTTGATCGTTGCCGAGGGCAACTTCGTCTTCACGGCCTCGGAAGGGAAGCTCGGCGAAACACCAACTGCCTTCTTCGACCTCTTCCGCGTGGAGAGCGGCAAGATTGTCGAGCATTGGGATACGATTTCCACCATCCCGGCTCAAATGGCCCACGACAACGGAAAGTTCTGAGGAAGGCGCGAAATGAAATTCGTCCTGTCAGTCATTCTGGCGTTTCTCGTTTCCATGTCCGGTACAGCGATGGGCCAAGAGAAGCATGTCGTCGAAATCGTGACGATGAACTTGAAGGATGGCGTATCAGCCGAAGCCTTCGCAAAGGTCGACAAGGCCCTCGAAGATCAGCACGTCAGCAAGCAGCCCGGTTTCGTTTCGCGTGAGACTGCCATAAACGGCCGCCAATGGCTTGTTATCGTGCATTGGAAATCGGCTGCCGCCGCGCAGGCTTCGATGGACAGTTTTGCCGATGCACCGGCAGCATCAGAGTTCATGAGCATGATCGACGCCTCAACGATGACGATGACGCGTTACGACCTCGTTATCCGCTGAGCGGCTGCACCCGTGTGGGCTCACGCTGTTGGGTGAGCCCACACATCGATATTGCCGGCGGATGGATGTTTTGGTCGCCGACGCGGGTCGTATCGTTGGGCCATCGTATGCGCTATCTCGCGTGTACATCACGCTGATGGGGGCTGTATGAAGGGCGCCGCTCGGATTAAGACGTTCCGTTTCTCGAAATGTGGGGCTGAAATTGAACCGCCGGCATGCAACGATCCCAATCCGTCAATTGTCGCTCAAAGGCTCTAACATTGATGAGCTTGCGGCCGCTCTTTCCAGCCTCTGCCTGCGAACCGAAGCCGTTCTGGAGAGCAGAGAAGCCGTCTCTTACAATATCCATTCCATCACGGCCGGACCAATCTCTCTCATCGCCGGCGTTTATGAAGGTGATCTGACGGTCCGGCATCGGAGTCCGACGGAGACCGATGTGATTATCCTTCCTCTCTCCGGACGCTCCGTCGTTACCATGAACGGTCAAGAGATGTTATCGGAGGGAACTCGTGGCGTCTTCGTGAACAGTTTGGCCGCAAGCGCAACGCGTTTCATCGGATCAAGAAAACACCTCGGCCTCAGGATCCCTCGCGACGAACTGATACGGCGCCTGGCGCTGCGCCTCAACATGTCAATACGCGGCCATCTCGATTTCGCGCCGGACATCGACTTGTCGACGGCCTCAGGATCCCTGTTGATGCGGCTGTCGGCCCTTATGTACACCGGTTTGGCAGATGGAAGCCTGGTTCAATCGCCGATAGCGCTGAGCAACCTCACCGAGACAACGATCGAACTCTTGATGGAAGCCGCTCGGCATCGCTATTCGAGCGACCTGCTCTACCGCACTGGCGAGCCGCCCCTGCCGAGGAGCGTCAAGCGGGCGATCGACTATATGCGCGCGCATATCTCGGAGCCGATAACCGTGAACGACATCGCAGCCGCAAGCGGCGTCAGCCCGCGGACGTTGCAGCAGGGATTTCGCGACTTTCGTGATACGACTCCCTTTGCCTTTCTCCAGCGCCTGCGGCTGGAGGCGGCTCATCGCGAATTGATGACAGGTGGATCGGACCTGTCGGTCAAGCAAGTCGCGCTCAAGTGGGGTTTCGTCCACCGCGGTCGATTTTCCGCCGACTACAGAAAGCGCTACGGCGTGCTTCCGTCAGAAACATTGCGGAGCTCGGGGTCGAGTTCGGCCGACTGAATAGCCGCGTCCCTCGCCAGCGCCGGGGGTATCGAGGATGCCGGCGTGAGCCACATATCGCGGGAAAGGTCCGATATCCGAGACGGAATCGTACGGCCTCTCGCGGTTTAAGTTTCTGGTAAGCGCGCGCCATTCACTTATCGCTCGGAAGTGCATGCTTTGCCGATATCCGCAGACCAATTTCGCCGCGGTGAAATCCATCTTGTGTCGGCAAGCAGCGTATTTGAGCTGATGAGGTTGGAATGTCGAGATTGCCGCTAACGTTGCTACTTATGTTATTGACTATATTTCCACTGCTGGCCTTCGCGCTTATGGGTGCGTCGACCGCATTGGAATACTACCATGGGTATTCTTCTTTCGAGCAGGCGGACGTCACGCAACGCCTTGGAAGGGCTGGCGGCGTTCTGGCACAGGTCATCCCGGCAGAAGCGTTTTCTTCTGCTGACGACCGTCAGGCGCGCCGGGCCGCATCGGATGCTGCTCTTGCGGAAGTTCAGTCTGCCTACGACGCCTGGAAAGCGTCCGGTCTTGCCGATCCCGCGATCGAGCATGCCGTACAGATCATTGGCGAGAAGCGCGACAATCTTGCGAATTTCCGCAGCCGTGTCGATGCCGGAACCGCCGGCGAGACTGAAGGAGGTGTTGCCCTGCGTCCCGCTGCGGCCGCCGGTCTGGATCTGATCCGCCGCACCGGCGCGACGATCGACGATCTCGAACTGGCGCGTTTCATCAACGGCTTCCACGCCCTAATGCAATTCAGGGAGGCGGGGTTCATGGAAATCAGGCCGGGCAGGGCTTATATCAAGAATTCGACAATGGCGGTCGATCTCTTTTCGTCGCTTCTGTATTCCAAGAGCCTGCGACAGCTTTATTTCGCGCCGATGCATGAGTTTCTGCCAGCGGACCTGGTAAAACCCTACGACGATTTCGAGGCTGGCGCCGAGGGCAGGTTCATAGCGAGCGTGCGCGATCAGGTTTACGCGAACCTGCCAAACGTCTCCTTTCCCGTCGATACAGCTGATCGCTGGAATGCCGCAACTGGGCGGAGAGCCGAACTGCTGGGCCAGCTTGTCACACGCGCCAGCGCACGGCTCGACCAGACGGCCGCCAAACGCTACTCCGAACTTCGGAAATCCTTCCTGGGCTATTCCGGCTTGACACTCGCGATCATGACGATTGTCCTTTTGCTCTGCGTAACGGTCATTCGCAGGATTTCCCGCTACATTCGGTCGCTGACCGGACGCATGACGGGACTGGCGGAGGGCGATACCGCAACGGAAGTGCCGTTGACGAGCCGACGCGATGAAATCGGTGAGATGGCGCGAAGCCTGGAATTCTTCCGTGAGGCAGCGATTCAGAAGAAGAACCTCGAAGCGTCGGCAGAATCCGAGCGGGATCGCTCGGAAAAAGAAAAACTCGACATCCAGGAAAGCGCCGAGCGCGAGGCGGAAGACCGGCTTACGCGGGCGACCACGGCGCTCGCGACAGGTTTGAAGCGATTGGCGCATGGCGACCTGGTCTGTGAGCTAGAGGAGCCGTTCGCTCCGCAATTCGAAAGCCTGCGCGAGGATTTCAACGCCTCTATACGGCAACTGCGGGACGCGCTCCAGACGGTCGGGCGCTCTGTTGAAAGCGTGACCAGCGGCAGCGCCGACGTGTCCGCCGCCTCCGAAGATCTCTCGAAACGCACGGAGCAGCAGGCCGCCTCGCTTGAAGAAACTGCGGCAGCGTTGGAGGAAATCACCGCCAATGTGATGTCCACCACCAAAAGGACTTCGGAAGCCCGCGGCGCCGTTCAACGCATGCGAGATCATGCCGAGATATCCGGTCGTGTGGTGCGTGACGCGATCGGCGCCATGAACCGTATCCAGGGCTCTTCCCAACAGATCAGCCAGATCATCGGGGTCATCGACGAGATTGCCTTCCAAACCAACCTCTTGGCGCTCAATGCAGGTGTCGAGGCGGCGCGAGCGGGCGAAGCCGGGAAGGGTTTTGCGGTCGTCGCCCAGGAAGTCCGTGAACTCGCTCAACGCTCTGCCAACGCGGCGAAGGAAATCAAGAAGCTCATCGACACTTCGGCTTCGGCTGTCGGGGAGGGGGTAAAACTCGTCAGTGAAACCGGTTCGGGGCTGAGGACGATCGAGGAGCTCGTGCTTGATGTCAACGTTCACATGGACGCGATAGCGATAGCGTCCCAAGAACAGTCCTCCGGACTTCACGAGATCAATACAGCCGTCAATCACATGGATCAGACAACGCAGCAAAATGCCAGCATGGTCGCGGAGATGAGTGCAGCCGGTGCGAGTCTTGCACAGGAGAGCCGGAGTTTGGCGACGCTGTTGAAGCATTTCCGCTTCGAGACCGGGCGGAAGGACATTCGCATACAAAGAGCTGCCACAGAACTCAGAAGCGTTCGACGCCCCTTGCCTCAAACGAGCCGTGGCAATCTAGCACTCGCATCCTCAAATGAAGATTGGCAAGAGTTCTGACTCCGGCAAACTGCCATCGAATATATCAACCATGAAGACAACGGCAGGGTCGTTCCCGGCCGTTTCCTCGACGCTGTTTCACCGCGCGGAACTGCTTGGGTTCAGGATTTGTCTGATCCATCCTCACGCGCCTTGCTTGCCAAGATAACGTGCCTGCCACTTGCCCGTCCTGACGTTTTCCTCGGTTGATTTGTGCAGCATTTCAGTGAAGCGTATCGCTGCAAGCGTGCGCTCCGTATTTTGAAGCGAGGCGATCAGCCAAGTGACGTTGAGGTTGTCGATCGGCGACCAGGCGAACTGGGTCAGCGGTGAGTTGACCATCCCGCAATAGGGCATGATGGCAAAGCCGACCTTGCGCCGAATGAGGTCGTCCATAGGCGCATATTCGGTTTCTACGGCAACTTTTGCCCGGCGGCCGATACGGGCGAATTCTGCTTCGACCAGTGTTCTCAGGCCGTCGGGACGCGGCGTCAGGATCAGCGGTCGGTCCGCCACCGCATCGAGGCTGACCGGCCGATCGGGCGACAGACCGCTGTCGACAGGCCCGACCAGGTAAAGCTGCTCCTGAAGCAATGGCACGGTGTGCAGATCGGGCTCCGTCAACGGTGCAGCCAGAATGCCGATGTCGATGTCCCGGAAAAAGATCGCCTCGCGAAGCTGGACCGAATGTGCACCGCGGACGCGAAGGCGCACATGCGGGTAGGTCTCCACGAAGCTTGCCACAAGTTCGCCGGTCAATACGCGTCCCATGAAGGGCGGCGCGCCGAAGGCAAGCCGGCCTGATGGCGTGTTGGCGGCGTGCATGACTTCCTCCGGAATCCTGGCGATCTCTTCCAGAACCGCTTCCGCGCGCGTCCGGAACACTTCGCCGGCCGGCGTCAGTGTCAAGCCTCGACCCGTGCGATGAAACAGTGGCGCGCCGATCTCCTGTTCCAAGGCTGTGATCTGCCGGCTGAGCGCCGGCTGCGAGATGTCGAGCTTTTCGGCCACGCGCGACAGATTGCCGAACTCGGCGGCCTTCAGAAAATATTCCCATTTTCGAAGGTTCACAGCCTCGCCTCCGTTCGTGCCGCGATATGCATTTAAGGTTATAGCTGAACTGCCGTTCTGTCTATTGATGAAAGGCGCCGCGCTTGGAATAGTCGCAATGGGTTGAGGAGCCCGTGTTCGAGGAGATCTTTATGTTCAAGCGCGCAATTCTGACCGCAACTGTCGTCATCGCCGGCGGGACCCAGTCCTGGGCCGAAACCCGGATCGCCATCGGCACGCCTCCCATTGCCGAAGTGGAAGCCGCCTTCGTGGCCAAGGATGAGGGCCTGTTTGAAAAGAATGGCCTCAACGTCGAGTTCCTGCCGACCGGCTCCAACCAGACGCTGGTGGCATCGCTGGTCGCCGGCTCGCACCAGATCGTCGCCGTTTCGCCCACCGTGCTGTTGCAGGCGGTCGACAGCGGGATCGACCTCGTGGTCGTTGCCAATTGCGGCGTGACCGCAGCGCGCACGGCCAGGAATGTCGGTCTTGCGGTACGCGAGGGTGTCGAGATCGCCAAGCCGGAGGACCTGGTGGGCAAGAAGATCGGTACGCCAAGCATCGGCGGCACCCTGGATATCCTGTTCCGCCAATGGCTCAAGCAGAAGAACGTGTCGGAGAAGAACATCACCTTCATCGAGGTGCCGATCCCGAACACCGCTGACGTCCTCAAGGGCGGCACCATCGATGCAATCATCGCCGGACAGCCTTCACTCGGTCGCGCCGTCAGCCAGTCGAATGGCAAGGTGGCGTTCAATTTCATGGCGGACCTTCCCGAAAGCCTGCCTTATACGACCTTCGTGGCGACCCGCGATTGGGCCAAGGACAATGCCGAGACCATCAAGTCGTTCCGCGCCGCCTTCGCTCAGGCGACAGACCTGGTGGCCGCCAATCAGACCAGAACCCGCGAGATCGTCTCGAAATACACCAAGCTGCCCATTGAGGTTCTGAACAAGATCGAACTGCCGGAATGCAAGACCGTGCCGACCACGGCCGCGCTCGACTATTTCGACAAGGCGATGCGGGAAGGCGGCATGCTGACCGGCGAGATCGATACCGCTGGCCTGATCGCTCCCTGAGCCCCCTTCGTCAATATCCACAGGTGACATCATGGCCCAGATGACCGGCGCGGAAGCGCTAACCCTTTTGCTTGTTCGGGAAGCGGTTCCCTTTGTCTTCGGCGTCGCCGGCGGCAAGCTGAACCCGCTGTTGCATGCAATTTCGCGCGAACCGTCGATCCGTTATCTCGGTGTGCGCCATGAGGCATCTGGCCCCCTGATGGGGGCGGCGATTGCCGCAGCGAGCGGACGGATCTGCGTGGCGCTCGGTGAAATGGGACCGGGCTCGTCCAATCTGGTCGGCGGCCTCGGCACCGCCTTCAACAACAACTTGCCACTCGTGCTCGTCACCTCAAACAATCACCATGCGTGCGCCTATCCCCACCGCGGCATGTTCATGGATCTCGACACGCATGCGCTCCTGAAGCCGCTGACCAAATGGAGCGCGGTTGTGCATGACGGGCGACGGCTGCCCGATCTCGTCCGCGACGCCTTCCGCCAAGCGCTGACCGGGCGGCGCGGCCCGGTTCATCTCGATGTGCCGCAGGACGTATTTACGACCAAGTTCGATTTCGACGACGCGGCGCTTTCGCTGCCGCCATCGGCCTATCGCACCGTCGAAGGCCCGAGAGCCTCCGCTGCCCAGATCGCCCGCGCCGCCGACATGCTGGCGCAGGCGGAGCGCCCGGTGCTGGTTGCCGGCGGCGGCGTCGTGTCCGCGGAAGGGGGCGCGCTGTTCCGCAATCTTCTGGAGGTTCTGAAGGCCCCGGCGCTCGCCACGCAGATGGGCATCGGCACGGTTCCTTCGGATTCGCCGTTCTTCATCGGCCATGGCGGCATCATTGGCGGCGACGCGGTTTCTTCGGCCCTTGCCGGAGCTGATGTCATACTAGCTGTCGGATGCCGGTTTTCCTCCTGGCTCTGGAACGAAACCGGTGCCCTTGCAGGCGGCGGTGCCGACCTCATCAACATCAACATCGATCCGATGAGCCTTGGCGCGAATGCCCGCCATGCCCTCGGCATATGGGCGGATGCCGCCAGCGCGCTTGCCGATCTGCTTGATGCCCTGAGGAGCCGGCAGATACCGGATCGGTCGCGGTGGCTGGCGCGCATGCGCGATATCTACGCCAGCTATCGCGGCAAGCTCGAACGCATGAACGAGGACAATGGCCCGGTCATGCATCCCGCCCGTCTCGGCACCGCGCTCGGCAAGCTTCTGCCCGCCGATGCGCTGATCGCCTACGACGGTGGCCACACCTCCTTCTGGAGCAATGATCTCACCCCGGCAACCATCGAACGCACCCGTTTCCACGAGCCCGGCATGTGCCAGCTCGGCTTCGGCACGCCCTATGCGGTGGCGCTCAAGCTACTTCATCCAGACAGGCCGGTCTTCAACATCTGCGGCGACGGCGCCTTCGGCTTCACGCTTTCCGAGCTCGACACCGCCCGGCGCTACGGTCTGCCGATCATCAACATCATCCACAACAATGCCTCCTGGGGCGTCATCAAGATGGGCCAGAGAAAGACCTACGACTTCTCGTTCGGTACGGATCTTGACGGTGTGGACTATGCCGACGTCGCACGCGGTTTCGGTTGCCATGGAGAGCGGGTGACAACGGTGGAAGAGATCGGGCCGGCTCTCGAGCGGGCTATCGCCTCCGGCCTCCCGGCGGTGATAGATTGCCACGTCCGTTTCGAGGCGCATCCCAGCATGCCTTACTTCGCGAAGATGAATGCCTATGGATTCCCGCAGGGGGCAGGCGGCCCGCATGCCGCTCTTGTGAAGGGAGTTTGATGTGGTTGTGACGCAATTTTCCACCCGCCGACCCTATGGTGAAAGCAATGCGCCGGCCTCCGGCGAGACGCGGATTCGCATCCGCGACGTGACGCTCTCCTATGGCCCGCTCCAGATCATCGGCGGCATCAGCCTCGATGTCGCGGCCGGTGAGACCGTCTGCGTCATCGGCCCATCCGGCTGCGGCAAGACCACGCTGCTGCGCATGCTGGCCGGTCTGGCAAAACCGACCTCCGGCAGCGTCGAACTCGATGGCGCGGGGCTTGGCGGACCGAACCGCTCCGTGGCGATCGTCTTTCAGGACTACGGAAAGGCTCTGCTGCCCTGGCGGACGGCAGCAGGCAACGTATCGCTGGCGCTGGAAGCACGCGGCTGCCGCCCCGCCGACCGGCCTGGGATCATCCGAGATCTCCTCGAGAAGATCGGCCTTGGCGCTCACGCCGACAAATATCCGGGTGAAATGTCCGGGGGCATGCAGCAGCGCCTGCAGATCGCCCGCTGTCTGGCGCAGGAGCCGAAGGTGCTCCTGATGGACGAGCCCTTCGGCGCCCTTGATGCCATGACGCGGCAGGCGCTTCAGGACGAGGTTCTCGGACTGGTTGCCGCAACCGGGGCCACCATGGTTTTCGTCACGCATGATCTCGAGGAAGCGATCTATCTTGGCGACCGGATCGTCTGCCTGCAGCCGAATCCCGGCCGCGTCGGGCGGATCGTCGACGTGTCGCTGTCGCGGCCACGCGACCAGCTTCTGACCCGTGAGGATCCGGAATTTCTGCGTCTGCGCCGTGAACTCTACGATCTCATCAAGGATGATCACCAATGACCGCGCAGCGCCTGCTGAGCACTGGCTGGCGCGCGGCTCTGCTGCCGGTCGCCCTCATCGGCCTGGCGCAGCTTGCCGCGACCGCGACTGCGCTGGAAAGCGACAGCCTGGCGAGCCCGTTCGATATTGCCAAGGCCTTCTTCTCCGTCGTCGCAGACGGTTCGCTGCTGCGGGCGACGGCGGATACGCTGAAAGCGGCTGCCGCCGGGTGCCTTCTCGGTGTCGGGGCAGGATCGCTTCTCGGCATCGTGCTCGGCCTTTCCCGCATTGCAGACGATGCACTCGATCTGACGATCGAGCTGCTGCGGCCGATCCCCGTGGTGGCGCTTATCCCGGTCGTGATGATGTTGCTCGGCTTCGGGGCGGAAATGGAGATCGTCATCATCGCGCTCGGCATGCTGTGGCCCTCGGTCGTGCTGGCACGCGCCGCCGTCAAGGAGGTGGAGCCGCGCCTGATAGAGGTATCCAGCGTACTTCAACTCGGCTTTGCCGCCCGTCTCGGCAAGATCGTTCTGCCGGCCATCCTGCCACAGCTCTTCATGTCGCTGAAACTTGCCGCCGGCTATGCGCTTGTGGTCGCAGTGACGGTGGAGATCACGGCCAATCCGCTCGGCCTCGGCTATGGTATCATGATGGCGCAGCAGGCCCTGAGGCCGGCTGAAATGTTTGCCTATCTGATCTGGATCGGCGCGATCGGCTGGCTCATCAGCCTGCTTCTCAACGCGGCGCAACGGGCCTTCTTTCCGGCCTTCGTCAAGGGAGAGGGGCGATGAGGCATTTTTCCCTGCGACGGCTTTTGCTCGGCACTGGGGCGCTGGTACTCTTCGTTCTTGCGTGGAAGCTGGTGACCGATGCCAAAATTGTCTCGCCGATCTTCTTCCCCGGCCCGGAGCGAACCTATGCCGCGCTGGTGAAGGGGCTCTTCGGCGGCGCCCTTCTCACGCAGACGCTGGAGACGATCCAGCGCATGCTGCTCGGCTGGCTGCTTGCTTCGTTCGTCGGCGTCTTTCTCGGCGCGCTTATCGGCGTGTCGAAACAGGCTCGCGCATTCATCGCTCCGACGCTCGAACTGCTTCGGCCGCTTCCCGCTTCGGCCATGATTCCGATCGCAATCGCCTTTCTCGGTTTCTCCGATCACATGGTCCTCGTCGTCATCGCCTTCGGTGCTCTCTGGCCGATGCTGCTCGCCACGATGCACGGCTTCGCCGCCATGGAGCCGCGGCTCTATGAGGTCAGTCAGGTGCTTGGCCTCAGTCGTTCAGAGGTGATCTGGAAGTTGGCACTGCCGAGCGCCATGCCGATGATCCTCGCCAGCCTGCGGCTCGGCCTGACCATCTCACTCATTCTGGCCGTCGTCGGCGAAATGCTTGCAAGCCGCGAAGGGCTCGGCCAGAGCATTCTGGCGGCCAGCCGAAGTTTCCGTTCCCCCGATCTTTTCGCCGGCATCGTCATTCTGGGGGCAATTGGCCTCGCCGGAAGCCGGTTGCTATCGGTTGCGGAAAAACGCCTCCTGCGCTGGCAGGCCGCCAGCCGCTGATTTTTGTCTTTTGAATAGATGGATCTTGTCATGTTCAAACTTTCCGATGCCTCAACCATCATCGACACCGCCCTTGCGGAAGGACGGACCCGTGGTCTCGCGCCTCTGGCTGTCGCCGTCCTCGACGCCGGTGGCCATCTGGTCGCGTATAAACGCGAGGACGGGGCCGGCATCGTTCGTTTCGACATCGCCTTCGGAAAAGCCTGGGGCTCGCTCGGCATGGGATTCGGGTCGCGCGAATTGACGGAACGCGCCGGCAAGAACCCAACATTCGTCACGGTTCTATCGGCCGTCAGTGGTGGGCGCATGGTGCCTTCTCCGGGCGGTGTCTTGATCGCCAATGGACAAGGGCACATCATCGGCGCGGTCGGAATTTCCGGCGATCTCGGAGACAATGACGAGCTTTGCGCCATTGCCGGCATCGAGAAGGCCGGGTTCCGGCCTATCGCAAAACTTGCAGATTGATTTCTGGAAGAATTCGCCTGTTCATTTAAAGGGAAGCCTCCTGCAGACCGCAAGCTGCATCGACGGGGCTTTGTCCTGCGAACGGAATTTCACCGATTAGAGCCTTCACCAGCGCCTGCTGCACCGGCGGCACGGCGGCATAGCCGTTCACGAAGGTTCTGCATTCCGGCATGTGATACAGCAGGAACGGCGTGCCGAGCGAGATGTAGACTGTGGGAAGATAGTCCCACAGTCTTTGCATCGAAAGCGGGAACAAGCCGTGCAGGTCCTCCCAGCGCGGCCCCAGGTTTTCCTTGGCGGACACACCTTCCTCGGCCATCAGATACATGCCGATATCGTGGGCGGCCGGATCGATAGCATCGCCCCGGCGATAGAGCGTGACGTCAAAACCCCGTTCGCGCAGCATATCGGCCACGCGCAGTTGCGGCAGTGGGCCGGAAGGGCTCATCCGGCTTTCCAGTTGCGCCAGCAGGATACGTTTGTGCCGGCTCGGATCAAGCGGCAGCAGAGCCTGCTGGTCCTTGACCAGCGTGATCCCGGCCTCCGCGGCCGATTTCGACCATGCGGCATGCTCGGCGCCGCCGAGCAGCCGCGGGCGATCTTCCGCCTCCGGGGGATGGCCGCCGGTCTCGTGGAGCTTCATCGATGCTTTGAGCGCAAGCACACGCAAGACCGCTTCATCGACACGCTCCTGCTTGAGAAGACCGTTCTGAAGGCCTTCCCTGATATAGCCGAGATCCTTGTCGAGATCAGCCGGGAACAGCAGGATATCGCAGCCCGAGGCGATGCAGAGCGGCACGAGTTCCCGCCGCGCGCCGCGCGCATTGAAGCCGACCATGCCGGAGGCATCGGAAACGACCAGGCCATTGAAACCCAGCTCTTCTCTGAGAAGGGTGGTGGTGAGGTCGAAGTTGAGCGACGCAGGCATATGGGCGGGGCTCAGGGCCGACGATCCCAGCTCGGCCGTGTAGGCGGGAAGGGTGATGTGGCCTGCCATGACGACCTGCACCCCCTTCGCAAAGGCGTCGGCATAGATTTTGCCAAACGTCCGGCGCCACTCTTCCATCGGCATCGTATTGTGGGTGGTGGCGAAATGCTGGTCCCTGTCGTCGATGCCGTCACCCGGCCAATGCTTGATCGAGCTTGCGAAACCCGCCGAGCGGGCGCCTTGCTGATAGGCCGTCGTCATTGCCATGACTGTCGAGACATCCGCGCCGAATGACCGGGTGTTGACCACGTTCGAACGGAAATTGACCGCAAGATCGGCAACCGGCGTCCAGGAGATATTGAAGCCGAGAAAACCGCCCTCGCGCGCCGCAACGACACCCATGCGCCGCGCATGCTCGGCGTCTCCCGTCGCAGCGATGGCCATCTGGTTGAGGTAGGGCGTTCCGGCCGCAACGCTGCTCTTCTCCGAGAACTCGATGTCGCAGCTCATCAGGAGCGGTATCGCCGTCTGCGACTGAAGGAATTGCGCGCTGTCGCGCAATTCCTGCTCGGAACGGGAGGGCATGCGATGAATGCCGCCGACATGGCGCTGCAGCGGGGCCGAGAGATTTTCCGGCGAGAGGTCGCGGCAAAGAGGCAGCATGATCTGCCCGAGCTTTTGGTCCAGCGACAGGCTGTCGAAAGTGGATCTCACCCACGCAAGAGCCGTGTCATCGAGATGGAAGGGATGTCCTGCAAGCTTTTCAAGGATGGTCTCGGTCATCAAACCCGCTTTCCGCTGTCTGCGTCAAATATGTGAAGGCGATCCTCGGACAGGCCGAGCCACGCCTTGTCGCCGGGTTTTATGCTGACGGAGGCTGATGTCTTGGCGCAGATGCCAATGCTGCCGCGTTTGCACCAGACGAGCTTTTCGGCTCCCATCGGCTCGACGACGTCGACCTCGACCGCCACGCCCGATGCGGCCTCTTCTGCATGGAGCACGACGTCTTCGGGGCGGATGCCGACGATCACCTTTCGGCCGTTGGCCAGCGGCGCTTGCAGCGCGGACGTGATGCGCACCGCCTTGCCGTCGATGATCACATCGCCGCCTTCAACGGCGGCGTCGAGGAAATTCATGGCGGGCGAGCCGACGAAACGGGCGACGAAGGTGTTCGCCGGCTTGTTGTAGATCTCGTCTGGCGTGCCCTGCTGCTGGATGATCCGGTCCTTCATGACGACGATGCGGTCGGCAAGCGTCATCGCCTCGATCTGGTCGTGGGTCACATAGATCATCGTCGACTTGAGCCGCTGATGAAGACGCTTGATCTCGACGCGTAGGTCTGAGCGCAATTGGGCGTCGAGGTTGGAGAGCGGTTCGTCGAAGAGAAACACGCCCGCGTCGCGCACGACGGCGCGGCCGATCGCCACGCGCTGCCGCTGGCCGCCGGAAAGTTCCGACGGTTTGCGGTCCAGCAAGGGTTCGATCTGCAGCATCCTTGCCGCATTGGCGACGCGCTTTTCGATTTCCGGCTTGGCGGTCCCGGCGACTTTCAGGCCGAAACTCAGATTTCCCCGCACGCTCATCCGAGGATAGAGCGCGTAAGACTGGAAAACCATCGCGATCCCGCGGTTCTTCGGCTCGACATTGGTCATGTCGTGACTGCCGATCAGGATCTGCCCTTCGGCAACGTCCTGGAGCCCGGCGATCGCATTCAGAAGCGTGGACTTGCCGCAGCCGGAAGGCCCGAGCAGGACGATGAATTCCGACGGCGGAATGTCGAGATCTATGCCTTTGAGGACCTCGACCTGCCCGTAGCGGATGCCGAGATTTCGCAGTTGAACGCCTGTCATGATTAGCCTTTCACGGCACCGGAGGCCACGCCGCGGACAAACCAACGGCCCGAGGTGAAGTAAACGAGAAGCGGGATGATCGAGGTGAGCAGCGTTGCCGCCATCTCCACATTGTATTCCCGCTCGCCATAGGTGGAGTGCACGATATTGTTGAGCTGGACGGTCATCGGCGCATAGTTGATGCCGCCGAAGACGAGGCCGACGATGTAGTCGTTCCAGATGAAGGTGACCTGCAGGATGCCGGCGACGGCGATCATCGGAACCGACATCGGCAACAGGATGGAGAAGAAGAAGCGCCAGTAGCCGGCACCGTCGACACGAGCGGCCTTAAAGAGATCGATCGGGATCGTTGCGAAATAATTGCGGAACAGCAGCGTCACGACGGGCAGAGCGAATACGACATGCACCGCGATCACGCCGGCCAGTGAATTGAACAGGCCGATGGTGGAAGTGATGTGCACGAGCGGATAGATCAGCACCTGATAGGGAAAGAAGCCGCCGATCAGCAGCACGGTGAAAAGCACGTTGGCAAAGCGCACCCGCCAGAAGCTCAGCGCATAACCGGTGACCGCGCCGGCTGCGATGGCAAGGGCGACGCTCGGAATGGTGATCAGCACGGAATTCACGAAGCCGACTTTGAGACCCTCGCAACGCAGTCCCGTACAGGCAGAATTCCAGGCCTTGGACCAATATTCGAAGGTCAGCGCATGGGGCAGGGACAGCAGCGTGCCCGTCCGGATCTCCTCCATCGACTTGAAGGCCGTCACGATCATCACGTAGAGCGGGATCAGCACCACGATCGCGATTGCGATCAGCAAAACGTAGGTCAATGCGCGCGACAGCGGGGCGGCATAGGCATTGCGGTGTACGGGAGCGCGGCCGTTTTCAGTGGTCATTCGACAGCTCCCTTGCGACGGTTCTTGAGATAGAGAAGCGGCACGGAGACCAGCAGGACGAGAAGCAGCAGCGTGGTGGCCGCGGCGGATGCAAGGCCCACCTGCTGGCGTTCGAACATGTGATCGATGATGAACTTGGCCGGCACATCGGTTGCAATGCCCGGTCCGCCGCCGGTCATGGCAACCACGACGTCGAAGAGGCGCACGACCGTCAGACACATCAGGACCAGCGCAGTCGTGATGCTCGCGCCGATACTCGGGACGATGATATAGAGATGCGCCTTCCAGGCGGGGATGCCCTCGATGCGGATCGCCTTCCACAGATCGTCGTCGACGCCGCGTAGCCCGGCGAGGAGAACGACCATGACCAGGCCGGACGAGTGCCAGACGGCTGCGAAGATGATCGTAAAGATCGCCGTATCCGCATTGACGATCCAGTCGAAGGAGGCATTCTCGAAGCCGAGCTTGCGAGCAACGTCGGCAATGCCGTAATTCGGATCGAATAGCCAGCGCCATACCAAGCCGGTGACGATGAAGGACATGGCGAAGGGATAGAGGTAGATCGTCCGCAGCGCGTTCTCACCGCGGACGCCGCGGTTGATCATGGCGGCGAGCGAATAGCCGATGAACAGCGTGACCGGGATGAAAATCACAGCGAACAGGGCCATATTGGTAAGCGAGACATGCCACCGGGCGTTGGAGAACAGGTTTATGTACTGGGTGAAACCGGCAAACCTGTAATTGGGCAGCATGGAGGACCGGGTGAAGGATATGCCCGCCGCCCATAGAACGCCTCCGACATAGACCGACAAAACGACGAATGCGACGGGAACAAGTGTCAGGGTCGCTTGAAGGCGACTGTTTGAAGGCGACGTTGCGAACACGGCTGGGGACTCCGAATATCTCAGTCGTTCGGGGGAGGCGACGGAATACGCTCCCCCCGAAGCGGTTGCGTCAGCTCGCGGAGAGCCCGTTCGCATAGGCCTCGATGAACTGGTCGGCAGTCAGGCCGCCCTTGCTCCAGAAGCGGGTGATCGCATCCTCAACGGCACCGACAACGGCCGGCGGGAACATCATCTGGTCGCCCGCCGTTGCGAGCTTGGCGTCGCTGAAATAATGCGACGCTTGCGCAATACAGCTGTTGAGCTTGGACGTATCGGCGCCCTTCAGGATAGGGATCGTACCGTTGGCAACCGCAAAGGCGGTCTGTGTCGGAATATCCGTGAAGGTCTTGAGGAGCAGATCCTGCGCCTTGGCCATCGCATCATCCGCGGGTTCGGGGAACAGGAACACGTCACCCGAGATGATCATGCCCTGATCGGCGCCGATGATTGCACATTCATAGTCGCTGCCGGCCGATTTCCCGGCAGCAGCAAAGGCTCCGTTCAACCATGTGCCGCCCTGGGTCATAAGCGCCTTGCCTGAGATGACGAGGTTGGTCGAATCCGGCCAGGAGCGCCCCGGCGAGCCGGCATCGGCATAGTCCTTGAGCTTTTCGAACACTTTGACGGCGGCCTTGAACTTGTCGCCCCGCACCGCTGCCGCATCCCTCTTGTAGATAACCGCATCATAGGTTTCGCGCCCTGCAACGCCGAGCACGACGGCATTGAACATCAGCCGCTCCCAGCGCGGCTCCCCGGAGGGCGCGAAAGGAATGAGGCCAGCCGCCTTGGCCTTGTCGAGCGCAGCAAATACCTCGTCCCAGGTCTTGGGCGTCGACACGCCTATTTTGTCGAGGATCGGCTTGTTGAACCAGAACCAGTTGGCGCCGTTGCCGGAGATCGGAAGCGCCCAGATCTTGCCGTCGACCGTGCCCGAATTCAGCAGGGCTTGCGGCATTTTTTCCTGCCAGTTGTCGGCCGTGGCGGTCTCCGTCAGATCACGAAGCAGTTCGTTTTCCTGGAGTTCGATAAACTGGGCACCGGTATTGAACAGCATGGCGGCGGGTGGGTTGCCGCCGACCACCCGGTTGACGGCCGTCGCGCGGGCGTTCGGTCCGCCTGATATGGCATTGTCGACCCAGCTTCCCCCAAGCTCGGTGAACTTCTGGGCCAGAACCTTGACGCCGGCCGACTCGGCGGCGGAGGTCCACTGATGAATTACCTCAGCCTTGATCTCATCTGCATTCGCAGAGGCTGCGAAGCAAAGCGCGACTGCAGTGGTCGCAGTAAAAAGCAATTTGAAAATCACTGTCTTCTCCTCCTGAATTCCGCGGCGGATTATTCAGGAGCGCATTATCATTCGTCCAATAATGGATTTAGCAAATACCATAATCAGAAATTATAGATCTTTTCGACACTCAGACAGCGTTCATAGTTTCTCAAGCTCAACCGTCAGGTGGGCGACGCAGCGTCCGGGGGGTCGCTTTCGAGGTCGGCCCTGATGAAATCGGCGGTCTGTTCGTAGTGCTGCTGCAGCAAGCGTACAGCCTCGTCGCTATTGCGATCGAGCACGGCTTTCAGAATATCCGCATGCTCCTGCGCTACGTTGCGCACGCGAAACGCCTTGCGGCTGGACAGTGAGCGATAGCGATGAAGCCGGTCGGCGAGCTGTTCGCAGAAGCCGATCAACGGTCGCGAGCCGCAGCCGCCGATGAGCTGCGCGTGGAAGGCGCGATGCAGCCGCTCCCATTCCGGATTGCTCTCGAACCGCTCCGGGTTCAATGAGCGAGGTGCGCGCTCCAGCCTGTGGTGCGCAACGAGAAGGGCTTCCTCCCATGCCGGTGTGCTGTTTGCGAGCGACTCCCGCAAAGCCAGACCTTCCACCCAGCAGCGGGTTTTGGTCAGCTCCCCCAATTCCCCCAAGCTGATCGGTTTCACGAAGAAGCCACGCTGCTCCTTGCCGATGACCAGATCCTCGGTGGTTAGGCGGTTCAACGCCTCCCGCAAGGGCGTTTGCCCCGCTTCGTATTGCTCCATCAGGAAGCGCAGTTGCAGCTTGCGTCCGGGTTCCAAGCGCGCGGACAGGATGTCGGCCTTCAGCCGTTCGTAAATGCTGGTTGCCAGTGTTGCGGGGCTCTCCGGCCCCCTGTTCAGCGCATCTGCGTCCATATCGAGTCCATTGTTCAAATCTGTTTTCATATACACGACCACATGCAATTCGTAAAATTTATAAATTTTTACTTTACACGAGCGTTTATGGATATTATTCGAAAGCAGCACAGGAGGACAGCGTGAGCGTAGGCAAGCAAAGCGCAGGGCGGTTCGACAGCGGTTGCGGCTGCTGTGGCATCGACATTCACTGCCATGTCGTGCCGGCACGTTTTCCGCTGCCGGCTAGTGGCGCGCCGGTGCGCGGCTTTCCCTCTATGGTCGCCTCGGGCGATTGCCATGCCACCGTCGTCATCGACGAGAAGCCCTATCGCACGGTCAGCGACGCCTGCTGGGTCGCCGAACGGCGGCTCGAAGACATGGACCGTAGCGGCATAAGGCTTCAGGCACTTTCACCCATGCCGGAACTTTTCGGCTACTGGATGGAAACCAACGCGGCCAACGACCTCCTCCGTCACGTCAACGACGCGATTGCAGCACTCGTTGCGGAAGGAGAGGGGCGTTTCGTCGGGCTGGCCGGCGTCCCCCTGCAGGATATCGACCTTGCTATCGCCGAGCTGCACCGCACGGTCAGTACCCCAGGCTTTCGCGGCGTCGAGATCGGCAGCAATATAAATGGCGTTCCGGTCGGCGATCCCAGGTTCCATCCGTTCTTTGCGGAAGCAGAGAAGCTTGGAGCGGCCGTCTTCGTCCATGCGGTGCGACCGGCCGGCATGGACCGGCTCGTCGGGCCGGCGCCGCTTCAGCAGGTGCTCGGCTATCCCACCGATGTGGGGCTGGCCGCGGCCTCGGTGATCACCGGTGGGCTGCTGTTGAAATTCCCCCAACTACGGATCGCCTTCAGCCATGGCGGCGGCACGCTCGCCTCGCTTCTGCCGAGGCTGGAGCAGGGCTATGCGGCTTTCCCGGCTCTGAAGGAAACGATGGCTGAACCGCCCTCGGCACAGGCCCGCCGGCTCTACGTCGACTCTCTCGTCTTCGATACGGACACGCTGCGCCGCCTGGTTTCAGTTTTCGGAGAGGAACGCGTGTTGCTCGGCACGGACTACCCCTTCAATTTTCGCGACCAGCAGCCCGTTGCGCGCATCGAGGCCGCTTTCGCCGACACAGGACTGCGCGAACGGCTGTCCTTCAGGAACGCGCAGGCCTTCCTTGCCCTGGATGAGGTTTGATCAGATGTCCGACTTTCCCGTCACCGCCCTGCGCAGCGTCGAACTCGGCACGCCCGACCTGGCTGCATCCGTCGATTTTTATAGCCGGGTCTGGGGACTGGACGTGGTCGCCGAAGCCGGCGGCAAGGTTTTCCTCGCCGCGACCGGCGACGATTTCCATGTGCTGGAACTGAAGCCGAGCGACCGCTCGGAACTGCGCAAGATCACGTTCCGCGTCCATTCCGCCGAAGATCTGAAGTCGCTTTTTGCAAAGGCCGTTGCGGCGGGATGCGTCACGATGCGTGAGCCGGGACCTGCCGACGCACCGTCCGGCGGGGAGCGCTTCGTCGTTCGGGAGCCGCAGGGTTCGGTGCTGGAATTCGTCTATGGCGACGACAGGAAGGCGGGCACAGTCGTCGCCAACCGGCCGGAACGCCTCGCGCACGTCAATATCAACAGCGCTGACATCGAGGCCCTTTCGGATTTCTACCGCGATGTCCTGGGCTTCCGCCTGACCGACCGGTCGAAGCTGATGGCCTTCCTGCGCTGCAATGACGATCACCACGCCGTCGTGCTGGCGGAAGCGCCGGTGAACGGTTTGAACCATATCGCCTTCCTCATGCCCGATCTCGAATCGGTCATGCGCGGCTCCGGCCGGGTGGTCGATCACGGTTACCCGATCGGCTGGGGCGTCGGCCGCCACGGGCCGGGCGACAATGTCTTTGCTTACTTCGTCGATCCGCAGGGCGTCGTGGTCGAATACACCGCTGAGGTTCTGGAGGTGGACGATGATTATCGCGTGCGGGGTCCGGACGAATGGGTCTGGCCGCCGGGCCGCACCGATCATTGGGGCATCGCCGCCCCCAAGAGCGACGCCTGCAAGAAGGCACAGATTTCCATCGGATTTTCCGGCGCCTGACGCGGCCATCATCATAGCAGAGGCATTCCGTTGAATAGCGAGAACAACATTTCCCATCGTTATGACGTGCTGGTGGTCGGCTTCGGCCCGGCCGGCGCCGTGGCTGCCGGCATGCTGGGCGCGCGCGGTCATTCCACTCTTATCGTCGACCGGCTGACTGACATCTATGACAAGCCCCGCGCCATTGCCATCGACCACGAGATCCTGCGCCATTTCGACAATATGGGCATCGCCGACGACGTACTGCCCCATATCGCGCCCTTCACCGCTTCCCAGCACTTCGGCGCACAGGGGCAACTCATTCGCCGCATCGACATGGTGCCCGCGCCCTATCCGCTCGGCTACACGCCAAGCATGGTGTTCACCCAGCCTCCGGTCGAGGCCGTGCTCAGGCGGCATGCCGAAAGCTTCGATTGCGTCACGGTCGAACTCGGAACCGAGATGACCGATCTCGATCCGCAGGCCGATCAGGTCGTTGCAACGCTGAGGGACGCCTCCGGCAAGTCCCGGACGGTCGCGGCAAAATACCTGGTCGGTTGCGACGGCGCTTCGAGCCGGGTTCGCGAACTGTCCGGCATGACGCTCGAGGATCTTACCTTCGACGAGCCCTGGCTGGTGGTGGACGTGCAAGTGCATGATGCCGCACTCACCAAGCTGCCGCAGACCTCGGCGCAATTCTGCGATCCCTCGCGGCCGACCAGCTATATCATGGGGCCGAAGAACCATCGCCGTTGGGAAATCATGCTGCTGCCCGGCGAAAATCCGCGCGAAATGGAAAGATCCGAAAACGTCTGGCGGTTGCTGTCGCCCTGGCTCACGTCAGAAGAGGGCGAACTCTGGCGCGCCGCTGCCTATCGCTTCCATGCGCTGGTGGCCGATGAATGGCGCCGCGGCAGGGTGTTGATCGCCGGCGATGCCGCTCACCAGCAGCCGCCCTTTATCGGGCAGGGCATGTGCCAGGGCTTGCGCGACGTTTCCAATCTCGTCTGGCGGCTGGACCGCGTGCTGACGGGACAATCCTCGGAAGCGCTGCTCGATACCTATACGGTCGAGCGCAAGCGCCACGTGCAGACCCTGACCGGCAAGATCAAGGCGATCGGCCAGATGATCTGCGAACGCGATCCGGCGGCAGCGGCCGCGCGCGATGCTCGCATTCTCGCCGAGGGCGGCGGCAAGCCGCCGACCATTACCCGCCAGGAAATCGTTCCGCCGATCGAAGAAGGTCTGCTTGCCGCGGCGGGAACGTCGGCGCGGGGGCTGCTCTTTCCGCAGCCCGCCATCGTCGAAGGCGCTTCCACGCGCCTGCTGGATCATTTCACCGGCCCGAATTGGCGGCTCATCCTCGACGGCCGCCGGATCGGGGCCGGGGAGGGAGAAGCATTTGCCGGGGAGATCGATGGGATCGTGATCAAGACCGTCGTCCCTGAAGGTGCGGAGACAGTCGATCCCTCGGCCCTTCGCGAGAAGGATGGCGTGCTTTCCGCTTGGTTCGACCGGCATGGCGCAATCGCCGCACTGGTGCGTCCTGACCACTATGTTTTCGGCGCTGCCCAGAACGTTCAGGCGCTTCGCCAGCAGATCGCGGATCTGCATGCTCGCCTCGCCTGAAGAGCAGGGCCTGTCACACATTGAAGTTCAATCGGTTTCTGGGAGGAAGATATGACCGAACCAACCACTGTTACCTCAGGCAAATGGCGCCCCTTTGCCGTTCTTGCCCTTCTCTTTCTGTTCCAGACGCTGAACTTTTTCGACAAGCTCGTCTTCGGGCTGTCGGCGGTGCCGATGATGAAGGAGCTTGGGATTTCGCCACAGCAGTTCGGGCTGATCGGCAGCAGCTTCTTTTTGCTGTTTTCGATCTCCGGCGTCCTTGTCGGCCTTTTCGTGATCGGCCGCATGCCGGTCAAGTGGATCCTCGTCATTCTGGCGGCGATCTGGTCGATCGCCCAGATCCCGATCTATTTCACCAGTTCGGTGACGGTCCTGATCGCCTGCCGCATCCTGCTCGGCCTTGGCGAGGGACCCGGCCTGCCGACGGCATTGCATGCCTGCCATAACTGGTTCAGCCCGGAAAAGCGCAGTGTGCCGAGCGCCGTCGTGCTGCAGGGCATCAGCGTCGGCCTGCTCGCCGGCGGTCCGATCCTCACTTATATCATCGTCAGCCACGGCTGGCGTTCGGGCTTCCTGTTCTGCGGCCTCATCGGCATTGTCTGGATCGCGGCCTGGCTGCTCATCGGCGGCGAAGGGCCGCATGCGGGCACGGAGAATGAAAAAGTTCGCGCCACTGTCGGAGATTCGCCGGTTCCGGCCCGCAAGCTCTGGCTCGATCCGACCGTGATCGGCGTCATCATCATGTCCACCATGTCCTACTGGATCGTCGGCATGTCGGCCACCTGGCTGCCACCCTTCCTGCAGCAAGGCCTCGGCTATTCGCAGACTGAGACCGGTTCAGTCATCTCGGCCGTCTACATCTTCCAGTCTCCGTTGCTGCTCGTCGGTTCATGGATTGCGCAGCGGATGCTGCAGAGTGGCGTCAGCAAGCGCACGACGCTCGGCAGCACCTCTGGTTACGCACTGCTTGTCAGCGGCGTGGCGCTCATCGCCTCCGTTCATGTGAGCGGCCCGCTGCAACTGGTACTGATCGCGATCGCCTTTGCCGCGCCGAGCCTGACGACGATCTACGGCCCGATCACGCTCGGCAGCGTGGCGCCCGCCGCCCAACGCGGCCGGCTGATCGTCGTGATCTATTCGGCGAACGCCATCTCCGCACTCGCGTCAAACGCCGTCACCGGCATGATCGTGCAGGCCGCAGGACCCGACCATGTGGCTGCCGGTTATGCGAACGCCATGCTGTTCACCGCCGGCATCCTCATCATTGGTGCAATTTCCGCCTTCGCGCTGATCTTCCCGGACCGCACCATCGAGCGCTTCGGCAGGATGACGCGCTTCACCGAACAAATGCAGCGGGTCTGAACGGCGCGCAGGAAATTCTGATCACAGACAGGAGAAGAAGTCATGAGATTGTCCACCGTCAAGATCGCCGGCCGAACGACCTGGGGCGTCGTGGAAGGCGAACGCTTCCTCGATGTCGGCGCCGCGCTCTCGGCCCGCTATGCCGACCTCAAATCGGCTGTCGCTGCTGGCTTTGACGGCGTTGCCGAGGCCGCTGCTGCCGCGGCCGCCACGCCTGTCGACGCGGTCGAATGGTTGCCGGTCATTCCCAATCCCGACAAAATCCTCTGCGTCGGCCTGAACTACGAAATGCATCGCAAGGAAACCGGCCGTTCGGAGGTGGAGAACCCCACCATCTTCGCCCGCTATGCCAATAGCCAGACAGGACACCTCGCTCCGATCATACGCCCGAAGGTCTCGACCGAACTCGATTTTGAAGGCGAACTGGCCGTCATCATCGGCAAACCCGGCCGCTACATTCCGTACGCCGAAGCCATGAACCATGTCGCCGGTTATGCATGCTACAATGACGGCAGCATCCGCGACTTCCAGCGACATACGCACCAGTTCACCCCGGGCAAGAACTTTCCAGATACCGGCGCCTTCGGTCCATGGATGATGACGCCGGGCGAACTCGGCCCGCTTGGCGAGCTGCGGCTGCAGACGCGCTTGAACGGCGAGGTGGTGCAGGACGCGACCTTCAGCCAGATGATCTTCGATATTGCGCGCCAGATCGAATATTGCTCCGCCTTCACCCGGCTCGAAGCCGGCGACGTCATCGTCAGCGGTACGCCGGGTGGGGTCGGCGCCAAGCGCAATCCGCCGCTTTGGATGAAGCCGGGAGACGTGGTCGAAGTCGAGGTCGATCGGCTTGGCAGCCTGCGCAATCCAATCGTCGACGAGACGTGCTGACGAAAGTCGGCGTGCCGCGATACCTCGGCAGTGAGGAACATCTGACTCGTCCGTCGGCGTCCCGTTGGCTGCGTTACAGCCAACGGACAATTGCTGCGGCCGCATCGATGCTGTCGCCGTCGTCTGGGACGGAGGAGCCACTGCCGCAAGGGCATTGACAGGCGCCAGATTGCTTCTGGAACAGGCCTCGCGCGTTGTCCTGATTTCCGTCACCGACGACAAGCAGATTGACGAGCGCAGTCGAGACCACCTTGCGTCGGCATTCGGCAAAGCTGGTTTTGCCGTCGACGTCGTGGCCATGCAAGCGAAGGGAGACTCGCCAGCCAGCGTCATTCAATCGATGGCCCCAGAACGCAAGGCCGATTTACTCGTCGCGGGCGCATTCGGTCATTCGAGACTGCGCGAATTCGTCTCGGAGGGGTCACACGGTCGCTGTTGAGCCGCCTCGAAATGCCCGCCCTTCTTTGCCACTGATTACAATGCGCGCAAGGCATTGCCGATGACTGCAACATCGATCACTCCTGGAGAAGAGCGCCTTGCACGGGAGGTAAGCAAGGCTCGCACAAACCATAGCGATCACCGAGAGTCGGATGCGACAACGAACGCTTGGGAGGATTCAATGAATCTGCGCGAAGTCCGAAGGCATCGGCTTGGCAAGCTCTTTGAGAATTGCTTCAAGCGCATTGGCCGTCGCCTGCAGGCCGGATGACTGCGCAATTTTCAGCGCCTCACGGCAGTGAACAGACAATTGGTCCTTCTGGTGGTCTTGGTGGATGTGGTCGTTCGTCGGGAATACGATGCCCGCATATTGCGACGGGTTTCCGGCTTCATCCCTGAAGCACCGGCCGAAGGCGGCCACGGTGACCATTTGCCCGCTTCGGTCAAACACCCGGTAGTCATGGCGGTACGGATTTCCTGTGATCACCGATTCTGAAATCGCCTTGGCCACGGATGGCTTGTCGTCCGGGTGAATCCGGTCGAGATATCGCATGACCGGCAGCCCCGCGATGGTCTCTTCCGGATCAAGGCCAAAGAGATTTGCCAGCGCCGTATCCGCATAAACCGTGTCGGTCGCCAACACCCAGGTGAAGATGCCAGCCTCTTCAGAGAGAGGAAATTCGGAGGTTCCAAAAGCTCCGTCGACAAGGTTCATTCGCCATCCCCAGTCTGCTCGCCAATGCTGCCAAATAACCCGTCACCCGGCTCTTGAAAAAATACGACACGCTGGATCAAAGCGGTCGACCATTTCACCCTCGATCCTAGATCTTAGATCTTAGATCTTAGATCTTAGCCGCGTTTCCATCGGACGCAACAGCAGGGAGGTTCCAAGCGCCGACTAGCGTTTCCTTGCTTGGCAGCGATCCATGTTTGATGGGGTCAATCTGTGGCGGATGAATGGCAGGCTTGAACGCACATCGCCCGCAGCCCACGTCCGGCGGGCAGCGGAACCGGCGGAAAGAACCCCGGGGAGCGGCGATACGTGCTTGGAGCTGCCGCTGCCGCGAAGTAGTGTTTCAGAAAATCCACGTAAAGTTCGGGGGCACCATGGATTTTCTGAACGTCGCGGCGATTGTTTTCTTTCTTCTTGTCTGGGTGGCGGTCGAGCCTTTGATGGCCGTGGGGTGGCCGAGGAAGAATGATAGTCTTTCCGTCGATATGGTGCGCATTCGCGCGGCCTGGATGCGGGAGGTGCTGACGCGAGACAACAACTTTATCGGCGACGCCGCGATCCTCGGGCACACGATCAATTCGGCATCCTTCTTCGGCTCGGCCAATCTCATCGTCATCGTTGGGCTGAGCGGCGCGCTTTTCATGGAACCGAACTATGGATCGGGTGGCCTGATTGCGATGTTTGCGGCTCAGGACCCCGCCTGGTTTTTCCAGTGCAAGGTCCTCCTGATCATGGCGACGCTGCTGCGGGGCCTATCCGATTTCATATGGGCGGTCCGGCAGATCAACTACTGCCTGGCGGCGATCGGGGCGAGCCCCTCTCGCGATGAAGACAGGGACATTGTCGGCTGGACGAATGCTCTGACTTTGGTGTTGAACCCTGCGCTTCGATCGTTCAGCGTCGGCGTCCGATCCTACTACTTCACCGTCGCAGCCGCGTTCTGGTTCATCGGGCCAATACCGTTCATTGTCGCCACCATCCTCAGTGTCGGCGTGTTGATCTGGCGTCAGTCCTGGTCGGATGCGGCAAAGGGGATCATGGCCATACGCAAGCTGCTCGACTAGGCCTGCGGCTCGGCGCAAGGTGGTAATCTGGCGGGCGTGCGGTTGAGGACGTTGCGAACGTCCGACACTCGTACGACAATAAACAGAAGCGGTATCTCATGGGCGGCGGCTGATGGATCGTCTTGAAGCAATGCGCATATTGCTGGCGGTCGTCGACGCCGGGAGCATCTCAGCCGGCAGCAGGAAGCTGAACGCGCCACTGCCGAGCGTCAGCCGCAAGGTGGCCGAGCTCGAACGACATCTTGGGGCGAACCTCATCGTCCGCACCAGCCGCAATCTTCAGCTCACGGACGCCGGACGCGACTATGTCGATGCGGCTCGAAAGATCATGGCGGATCTGGAGGAGGCCGAGCGAAGGGCGTCCGGGGAATACCAGACGCCCCGAGGCGTGCTGACGATCACGACGCCGGTCGAATACGGTAGCCGATACGTCCTGCCGGTCGCGCTGAGCTTCATGGAGAAGTACCCGGAGGTGTCACTGAACCTTCTGTCGCTCGACCGCACAGTGGATCTCGTCTCCGAGCAGGTGGATATCGCGATCCGTCTCGGCGACCTCGCCGACAGCTCCCTCCATGCCGCCAAGGTCGGGGAGTTCCGGCTGCTGACCTGCGCGAGCCCCACTTATATCAAGCGGCATGGCATGCCTGAGCGTCCCGGCGATCTCATCCATCGCGACGGGATCATCTTCAACAAGCGGACATTCTTCTGGACATTCGACGTCGACGGCACGCCGATGGAGGCCGTGCCCCGCAACCGGCTGGAAGTGAATACCGCGGCGAATTGTGTTGCGGCGGCTGTCGGCGGGGCAGGGATCGCGCGGCTGTTCGACTATCAGGTTTCGGACGAACTGGCGTCCGGCGCGCTCATTCCCATCTTGCGCGACTTTGACGGCGCACCGCAGCCCATCCATATCGTCTACGCGCGCCAGGGGCTTCTCGCCTTGAAGGTACGGGCTTTCGTCGACTGGGCGCTGCCGCGGTTGCGGGTGCAGACAAACCATAAAGATAATCAAATATTATCTGAATGATGCGTGGATTTCCTCAACCGTTTGTTTCGGATTCTGAAGGTGCGGGAAATGACCGATGCCCGGCAGGGTATCGACTTTTGCACCGATCTTGGCGGCGAACTCGATGCCCATTTCGCTTCTGATGTAGATGTCCTTCTCGCCCCAGATCACCCTCACGGGCGTCTTCAGCCGGTCGAGGTTGGCCTCGAGAAAGTTCTGGTCACGTGTGAAATTCGCGTAGTAGTGGGCGAAGGCATCTGCCGCCGTCGCGCCGTCGAGGCTCCAGGAGCGAGCCATGTCTTGCTGGACGTCGACAGGTAGATCGAATTGCTCAGCGGGGGAGAGGCCGCGCCTGTGCACGTTCTGAAGGATCTCGTCGCTCGTCTTGTTCATGTAGGCGCGCGTCGGCGAGGCGGTCGGCTCGGCTTTGAGGTTCTGCAGGTTCTCCCACATGTATTGCGGCCGGTCGAACGGCGCGAAGTCTCCGACGATGATCCGCCTGGCGATCGTCGGCTCATCGAGAGCGAGCAACAGAACGGGGAGGGCGGCGATGTCAGTCGCATAGATCACGAGGTTCGACCGGTCGATGCCTGCCCGCTCGAGATAGGCTTTCAACACCTGGGCATACGCCTTCGGCGCGTAGGAAAAGAATTCAGGAACCGGGCGCGACGACTGCCCGTAGCCCGGCCAATCGAAGGCATGGACGTCGTAGTCGCGAGCAAGCATCGTCGCGATGTCCTTCCAGACCGTCAGCGTTTCCGGAAACCCATGCAGGAAAAGCACGGTGCCTTTCGGCGCCGGGGCTCGGACAATCATCCTTCTCAGCGTCAGGATCTCATCGATCTCGATGAAGTCGACGGCGTCGTGCGCGGCCTCTCGGGAAGCGATGGTTTCAGACGTGCGGGAAGTCGGAGTTGTTGCGACCGATGCAGCCGTATTTGCGGGTTTGTCCCTAGACATAGGAGGTCCTTTCCTGAACGGCGGTCAGCCAAAGCCCAGAGCCGGCTGTCTCCTGACACAATTGAGCACGGCGTCAGCGCGCGGTAGCCGGAGAAAGTGAGAGGCACCCTCTCGATGGCGGCGGCGCTGCAACGCGGCTGCCCAAGGCGGATATTCCAACGAGAGGGTGCCTCTCACTTTTCCGGGGTGCCGCCGGCAGCCGACCGCGACAATATAAGGAAGAACTGATACTCCTCGAATACGAGCACGAGGAGCGCGAACCGATTAGGTTCAACGCCCGTCAGCAAGAAGTATCGACGAGGGCAGGGCGTCCGAGGTGGCGACCTATGTGGTCATCTGGGGCTTGCCCTTGTCGAATATCTCTCCGTTGGCTCTCGATGTCATGAAAGGACACGTGTCATGGCACTGACCTCTTTGAAGCATAGCCACGCCCTGAAACATGGACATATGTCACGACGCTCACTGCTGTTAGCGGTTGCCGCGGCCGGCATGTCTGCCGCTCTCCTTCCACCCACATCGGATGCTGCCGATGTCGTCGCCGCCACACCCGGGGAGATCCAACCGTTCAAGGCCGAAGTCGCCGAGGCGGCGCTCGCAGACCTCAGGCGGCGTCTTGCCGCGACGCGCTGGCCCGACGGCGAAACCGTCATGGATCGTTCGCAGGGCGTCCAACCCGACAGGATGAAGGAACTGGTGCGTTACTGGCAGTCGTCCTACGACTGGCGGAAGGCGGAGAGCAGGCTGAACAGTTTCCCGCAGTTTCTCACCAATATCGACGGACTGGACATCCACTTCATCCATGTCCGTTCCCGTCACGAAAACGCGCTGCCACTGATCATGACCCACGGCTGGCCGGGGTCGGTCTTCGAACTGCTTGACGTTATCGGGCCGCTCACGGATCCGACGGCGCATGGAGGCGCGGCGGAAGATGCCTTTCACCTGGTGATCCCGTCGATCCCGGGATTCGGCTTCTCCGGAAAGCCTGCTGCAACCGGTTGGAACCCTCAGCGGATCGCTGCTGCCTGGGACGTGCTGATGAAGCGACTGAACTATGACCGCTATGTCTCGCAGGGCGGCGACTGGGGGGCAATCATCAGCGACGCCTTGGGTCGCCTGGCACCCGATGGGCTGCTGGCGATCCACGTCAACAGGGTCGAACGTGCCACGACCCTCCCATCAGACGCGGCCCAGGCGCTTAAAAATGGAGGGCCGGCGCCCGATAGCCTGTCTGCGGATGAGAAAGTCGTCTTCGACGAGGCTCGAGATTTCCTCAACAACGGTTTTGGCTACGCAGCGATCATGAGTACACGGCCGGAGACGATCGGTTACGGCATTGCGGATTCTCCGGTCGGCCTTGCCGCCTGGCTTTACGACAAGATCGCCGACTGGGTGTTTACCGCCGGCGACCCCGAACAGGCGCTTGGCAAGGATGCCATTCTCGACAACATAACCCTGTACTGGCTGACGAACACCGGCCCCTCCAGCGGCCGCATCTATTGGGAAAACGCCATGTCGGGCGCGAAGCTCACGCCCGTCAAAGTGCCGGTGGCGGTCACGGTGTTTCCCGGAGAGGTTTACAAGCCGCCAAGGCAGTGGCTGTCCAAGGCCTATCCGACGCTCATCTACTACAACCGCGCCTCCAAGGGCGGTCACTTCGCCGCCTGGGAGGAGCCGGAACTCTTCAGCCAGGAGACCAGGGCAGGGTTCAGAAGCTTGCGATCTTAGAGCAATTCCAGCAAAAGTGCGTAGCGGCTTTGCCTCCGGAATTGCGTGAAAACAAAGAGATAGAGCATTTCCGTGATTGGGAGAAAAACGTAAATGCTCTAGCGCCTTCTGGCCGTTGGTTCGCAGTCTGCGCCCCGAGACCGGTTCGTCGATTGACGTTGGTCGTGCAACGCTTCACAAAGTCCGAAGTTTCGACCAACCCAGCAAAAGTGACGACAACGTCGCAGGGACCACGGCCACATGCGCATCAACGACGACCGTCATCCCCGCCACAGAATGTGCGCATTCCTGACGCTGGTATTTTCAACGCTTCTGCTCGCGAGCGCAAACCTCGCATCGGCGGCTGAGCCGACCAATTCCTCGGCCCCGATCCGGGTTATTATCGAATTGCCGAATGATGATTCCGGACGAGCGCTGGTCAATCGGATCGTTCCGGGCAATCAGGAAGCGGCGCAGCCGGTAGCAGTCTCGCAAGAGGCGGCACCGACGTCGATTGCGACGTCACTACAGGATTTGCGCCAGAGGTTGCTCACACTCGTCGATGCCGTTCCAACTCTTCCCGGGCAGATCCAGTCGGCGATCCGGGTCTTCCAAACGGATGATCGTATCGAACCTGTCGGCCTGATCTTGGCGGTCATACTCTTCGTCGCCGGCGGGTTCGTTGCGCAGCGCCTGGCCTGGTGGTCAGGGCGAGGGCTGCTCCATTTTGTGCTGAACGCGCCCGCCGGCACCGTCCGGCAACGGATCAAGCTCCACGCAGCCCGGCTTTCAATGGGTCTTCTCGCGTTGGCCGGTTACCTGATCGGAAGCCTCGGCGCGTTTATCCTCTTTCCATGGCCCGCCGTGTTTCGCGATATTGCGCTCATCCTGCTATCGGCCGCGCTCATGGTGCGCCTTGGCGTGCTCGTGGGCCGTATTGTCATCGCGCCAGGCGCCCGCCTGCCGCATATGCGGCTTCTGACGCTTGTCACCTCACTTGCCTGGTTCTGGTACTACTGGCTCCTCGCAATCGTCGCAGTGCTGGCGGCTGGCTGGGCCACCATTGAAGTGATCGGGACGATCCGAGCTTCACCCATCTTGGTCGACCTCTTTACCGCAGCATGGCTTGGTGTCGTTTCAATCGCTTTGATCGTTATGATCTGGCTGCGGCACTATCGTTCTGACGGGCCACCCGTGAGCCGGCTGGTCTGTGTTGGCTTCAGCGCGAGCATCCTGCTCTCGTGGCTGTTATGGGTTTCCGGTCTCCGCGGTGCATTCTGGACAGTGGTCGTCATCGCGCTTCTGCCGCTGACCGTTTCGGTGGCTCATGATATCATTCGTCGCATTATTCAATCTGGGGAGGGGCAGGCGGTCGAGGATCCGGCCATCGTCGGATGGTCCGTCGTTATCATGCAAACGCTGCGGAACGCTCTCATCGTGGTCGCTGCGCTGCTCATTGCCCGCGCATGGAATGTCAATCTCAGTGACCTTGCCGCTGCCGAAACGGTGACCACGCGTTTGATCCGCGCCGGAATTCGCATCGTTATCGTGCTGCTAGTGACCGACGTTATCTGGAAGCTCGCTAGCACGTTGATCGACAGTCAGATGGCGATGGCGTCGCGAAGCGTGCAGGCGGGACATCAGGAGGGACCCGACGCGCGCCGGCGTCAGCGGTTGAATACCCTCCTTCCCATTCTTCGCAATGTACTCTTCCTGGCGATCGGCGCTGTCGGCTTCCTGATGATCCTGGATGCCGTAGGCATTCAGATCGGACCGCTGCTGGCGGGCGCCGGTGTCGTCGGCATAGCCGTCGGCTTCGGTGCCCAAACACTCGTCAAGGACATCATCTCCGGCGTCTTCTATCTGTTCGACGATGCCTTTCGCATCGGCGAATATATCCAGGCGGCGAAATATAAAGGGACTGTCGAAGGTTTCTCGTTGCGATCGATCCGCTTGCGACACCATCGCGGTCCGGTCACCATCGTTCCCTTCGGGGAACTCGGCGCGGTGCAAAACCTAAGCCGCGACTGGGTCATCGATATCATTACGCTCACCCTGAACTATGACAGCGACCTTGAGGAGGTCCGCAAGACCATCAAGCGCATCGGCGTTGAGCTTCTCGAAGATGCCGAACTCGGGCCCAACATCATCGAACCCCTAAAAATGCAGGGGATTGAGCAGATGGCGGATTACGGTGTGCAGATTCGGCTGAAGTTCATGACGAAGCCCGGCGAACAGTTCGGCGTTCGCCGAAAGGCGCTCGCCATGCTCAAGAAAACATTCGCGGAAAAGGGCATTCAATTTGCAACGCCGACCGTTCATGTTTCCGGCGGCCCCGCCGATGCAGCAGCAACCGCTGCCGCCTCGGAGCTGCAAAGACCATCGAAAGTCATCTCGACACTTGAGGAATAGCAACGGCGAGCGGATCAGGTGAGCTTCCGCCGAATCCCGTCGAGCAACACTCTGACCCGCACGTTGCCGCCAAGTGCGCGTCCGTCCGAGACATGGGTTTCAAAAGAGTCTATTGGCTGGGATCAGCTGTTCTATGAGTCACGTTCGCGGTGAACTCGTCGATGCGCTGGATCGTCAAGACGCAAATTCGAGCAGGCCGATTTTAAAAGAGTGGGCCTATGAGATGGATGAAGAAGGTATGCCTTTGTAATCAAACGGCATCCTTATGTTCCATAATCTATATTATGCGATTGATTGTTGTAGCCGCAAAGTTGAAGTGTCCTGTTTCTGCAAAGTTGGAATGTCACACTCCCCGCGTTTGATGACGTGGGAGATTGCCGATGGGACTGATTGCGATGAGCGAGCGTGACCTGCAGCGGATCGAGGTTTTGTCGAAAGTCATCGACGGTCGAATGACGTTGGTGTCGGCGGCGCATGTTCTGGCGCTGAGCGAGCGCCAGGTGCGCCGGCTGTTGGAGCGGATCAGAACGGGTGGCGCGGCGTCGATCCGGCACAAGGCGATCGGCCGGCTGTCGAACAACCGGATCAACGATGGGCTTCGCGATTATGCTTTGACGCTCATTCGCGAGCGCTATTGGGATTTCGGGCCGACGCTGGCGGCCGAGAAGCTTGCAGAGCTCGATGGGCTGACGGTGTCGCGCGAGACGCTTCGGCAATGGATGACGGCGGCCGGTATCTGGCAATCGCGCCAGCAGCGTCGCAGCTTCCATCAGCCACGATTGCGGCGTGAGGCTTATGGTGAGCTGGTGCAGATCGACGGCTCCGAGCATCGCTGGTTCGAAGATCGTGGGCCACCATGTACGCTTTTGGTGTTCATCGACGATGCGACGGGCAAGCTGATGCAGTTGCGCTTTGTGCGCTCGGAAAGCGCCTTCAGTTATTTTGCGGCGCTGGAACTCTATCTGCAGGATCACGGGGCGCCGGTGGCGTTTTATTCCGACAAGCATTCGGTGTTCCGGGTGGCGAAGAAGGACGCCAAGGGCGGCCAGGGCATGACCCAGTTCGGCCGGGCGCTTTGCGAGCTAAACATCGAGATTCTTTGCGCAAATTCAAGCCAGGCCAAGGGCCGCGTCGAGCGCATGAACCAGACATTGCAGGACCGATTGATCAAGGATATGCGATTGGCAGGGATCTGCGACATGCAGGCGGGCAATGCGTTTCTGCCGACGTTCATGGAAGGCTACAACGCGCGGTTTGCGGTTGCCCCTGCCCGATCTGACAATCTGCATCGGCCGGTGAACCTGGCGTTGGACCGGCTCAAGGACATTCTGTGCAAGCGTGAGCAGCGGTATGTCGGGGCGCAGCTGACGTTCTCGTTCGAACGCAAGAGGATCATGCTGGAGGAGACCGAGGTGACACGCGGTCTGGTCGGCCGCTATGTCGAGACCTATGCTTATGCGGATGGTCGCCTCGATGTGCGCTGGAAAGGGTATTCCCTGCCCTACACAGTATTCGACAAAGACCAGCGAGTGACGCATGCGGCAATCACCGAGAACAAGCGGCTCAGTGATATCCTGGCTTACGTCAAGGAGCGCCAGGACCAGCAGGTGCCGCCGGTCATCAAAACCAACAGTGACAAAAATGGCTATAAGCCGAGAGGTCGCAAGCCCGGAAGGCGCACAGATTACATGAACGATCCGGCGGTGATTGCCCGGCGAGCGAAAGCGCTGTCGCGACCTGCTGCCGAGTGAAGGATCGTTCGAATAGCCTCAAAGTTAAAGCCGAAGGGGTGGTTCTCACCCGCCCCGATCTGATCTTGCAACCGGGATCAGCCGGTCAGATCGGGGCTGATCGTTGTGACGGGTAGCAGCCGAAATTGACATTTCTACTTTGCAAACCGGCGGACAATTCAACCTTGCCGCCACAGTTATATCATAACATGATAGGCATGTCCGTCGAGTATGCCCCCGGTCTCGGAGACGCCGCGTCCCGCCCCTCTAACGGAGTTTTTAAATGGTTTTCGATACTCGATCAAAGAACCCGGCATCGCCCGATATCATAGATGTCGAGGTGGGACACAAAATCCGGTCAAGGCGTCAAGTGCTCGGAATAACGCAGAAGAAATTAGCGGATGGTGTCGGCGTAACGTTCCAACAAATACAGAAATATGAAAAAGGCGCGAACCGGGTTGGCGCGAGCCGGCTCCTTCAAATCGCGAATGTCCTGACCGTCTCTGCTTCGTTCTTCTTTAAAGATGAAGAGGAGGCCAATGCTGAAATCAACGATCAGGCTGAACACCATCCTCATGCCGATCTGTTGAGCTTCCTGGAAACGCAAGAGGGATCGGAATTGAACGAGGCCTTTGGAAGGATAGATAGCTCGGCGGTTCGATCGCGCATCGTCGCCCTTGTCAAAACCATCGCGGCGGCTTGTTCGGCCGCTGACTGACGCCCACTTTCCCTTGGCCCGCGGGGTCAGCCGATCGACACCGGTTGTATACGCTCAACTTGCGAAGTACGACACAACCGGGAGATGCCTTCCGGGTGAAATGACTCCGCCGGTCATCACGGCTGGCATTCGCCGCCAACCCTCTGCTCACGCACGCGAATTTTACCAAAGTCACAAGATTGTGAAGCGACTTTTGCGGCCGTAGAAAAATTTTCTCTTTAAAAAACGGCACCGCACCATAAACTTCAGGTAGCATCACTGATGCATCTAAGTTAGAGGCAGAGTACGTTTCACCGGACAGAGATTTCAAAGAGATAGGATGAGCTTATCTACCGGCATTGATTTCCTCCAACTTGCTGAACGGCACACAGAAGCTGTCGCGAATGTCAAAGCACTCCGACGAAGGCTCTTTAAGGAGGGGTGCAATGGCGCTCAAGACTCTCTTGCCAATGCGATCGCCAGAGAACACGATATGCGGGCGGCGCTTGTCGATTGGAAACCAAGATCGAACAACGAAGCGCAATTGAAGTTGCTCTATCTGGCGCAGTATCTGTTCGCCACGAAGGGCTCGTTAAGTGACGCAGAAATGAGGGTGATCATGAACTCGATTTCCCATCTTAGGAGAAAATGACGGCCAAGCGGCTAGCTTTTCGTCACATCGACACGATGTTATTGAATTGCGTAGCCGTAGGCCTCAAACGTGGGGTATGCTTCGGCGTCACGTTTGGGTTAATGGAATATGAGTAAGAATTTAGAGAGCCACATCGAAGAGCTTGGGCTGCTTCAAACTGTTGATCCTGAGAACGAAAAACCCCTCTACCGCCGCGAGGGTTTTGAAGGAATTTCCACGTTCGAGGAACTCGACGCCAAGTTGGGCGAAGAACTGCGCAAGTGTCGCCAGGCAAAGGACCTGAGCAGGGCGGACCTCGCTACTCTCGTCGGCCTCAGCGAGCAGGTCTATGGCCGCTACGAACGCAGTTCCTCAAAGATGCAGGTGAGCCGGCTAATCCACTTGAGCGAAATCCTTGGGGTGTCTCCGCTCGGCTTGCTCTTTTCCACCGCACCGCACTTGTGGGGAAAAACGCGCGACGAAGCCGACACACGGTTTCGGATGATGCGATTGTTGGAAGAACTCCCCCCTGAAACCATGTCGTCGATCGTCAAATTGCTTGAAACCGTGTCGGTCCTCCAGGCAGCCGGCGACGACCCTTTGCCGTCCACGTAGTTCCGCTGCACAGCCAAGGCGGATCCAGCTTGGCGGAATCCGCGTGAATCAACGGTCCAGGCTAAACCAGAAGCGGCTCGATTGGCTGGTTTGATCATCCTTGATATCGAAGTAATAGGGGTCAGGACGCAACGGCCGCGCCTTGTATTCGGTAAATGAGCAAGAATTCGTTCGAGAGAAAATCCGCGTCACGCCATCGGATGTCGTCCGACGCTGCCCGTCATTCGAGTCGCCAAAGAAACGCTGCCCTCCCCTGCACTGGTTTACGGCACGCATGCAGCGTGACTGACCCGACGCAGGCCTCGACTCCTGATCATCACCGTCCGTCGGCGTCCATCCCGTTGGGCATTCGGCATATCGCTCGAAACCGGGGGACCCCGCCCCTCCCTCGGGGCATGTCGGCCACGAAAACCCCGGCTTCTTCATGGCCGAGATCAGTTTTTCCATCGGCGGGTGGCAGCTTGCAACCCCACGCCACGACGGATCGGAGGAGGCTGCACAAAGCAAGACTTCACAACCCCATTCGCTGGCATCCGCAGATGTCGTGGCAAGACCGCTGAAAGCCATCGAAGCGATAAATGCGACAAGGTATTTCATTGGAACCTCCGTTGCTCAATGAGTTATCGATCCCGACGCTTCGGCTGCCGCCGCGCATCGAGGAACGGTGGCGAGATCTCGCTGTCGCGCTCCCTAAGCAGGTTGATATCGGCCTGTGGCCGGCGTCCGAGGGTCTTGTCGATTGCTTTTTCGCGCCATTCCGGCATGTCGAGCACGTAAGTTCCCCACATCCCATATCGTGCCGAAATCGCCGACTGCTCGACCTCGACATAACGCCTGTTTCGAGGAAACGGCGTGCTCAGCTTCGCCCATCCGACCCTGAGCATTTCCAGGGCAAGATCACGGTTGCCGATCCGGCACTGACCCACTAACCTTGGAGAATAACCGTCCGCGACGGCGTCGCAACGAACGCTGCGGCGGCCAACTGTCTTTTTTAACCACGCCTTTGCCAGAGCGCCACAGGATACAGGCGCCAACGACGGCGCGGGCACAGGCGTTGCCTTCGGATCAAATGACCATTGAACCAAGTCACAACTGTCTACCTCGGACAGTCGCACAAGTTGCCTGTTTGCCGGAAACCAGAGTGTCCGTCCGTCAACGACCGCGACCTGACCACTCACGACACGACGCGATAGAACCTCTGCGGAGGCGGAAGGGCTCTCAACGACATAGTCGGCGGCCACAGACCCTTCATACGCAGAAACGAAAATTGCGACCGCACAGATGATACGACGGCTCATGGCAGATCTCCAGGCTTCCTGGCTGCGCGGCTCAGCAATATGGCCGGATGTTGAACGTCGTTGAACTGCCAGAGGCCGCGCCGTGCCTCTCTGGCCCCTTGCTCTGCCACGGCATAGGCGGGGTAAATCGGCATCCCGGAGCTATCGAGGCTTGCAAAGCCGTAACCCTCGCTGATCATCATCATCGCAAGGTCGAGCCTCTGACGGCCAACGAACGCATAGCAGATCGCGAAGGTCAGGTCCGAGCTACCGGCAACGGGGGCGCAAACTGGACGGGTGTCCTTCACGAACGCCGCAAGCACGGCAATTGACGCCTCGCCACAGTCACGCTTGTTTCCGGACGCGTCGGTATAGGTCGTTCCCCTTAAGCATGCTTGGAGCCCGTAAAGGCGATACCGTTTGCCAGCGGACATCCAGGTGTCGCCCGTCTCAAGCACTGTGCCAGTGGTGAAGTCGAAATAACCGGCGGGTGCCGCGACAACGGTTTGACCGGCTATCACAGCCAGTGAGAAAACGGCGAGTAATCTCCGCTTCATTGCTTTTGAACTCTCGGATCGGCCCACATACCGAAGCCGCCCCTGCCAGTGGTTTCGGCTGCAGAGAGATCGGGGCGCATCGGCGTGCCGTCAGGTTTTTTTGAAAGCCGGAGCGCCCCAAGCGAGACGAGTTGCTCTTCAAGATTATCAACGGAATCGAGCGAGCCGGGATAATTGTAGTATCCGAAGCATGTGGCGTCCTGCACAGACGCGTCGCGCTCCGTTAAAAACGCCCGGCAAAAAATCACCTTCGCTGTCTTCACCAGAATCGCCAGTTGCTGCTGCGCATAAGCGGCACAAGTTCCCGCGAAACCCTCCTTCTGATTGACCATGTCTCCAGCGCACGGTTCCAACCCATAGAGGTGTAGAGTGGTTTTCGCATCGACAGCGATCTGGACCGGCGTTTCGACGGCGAACCCCTTTGCCGACGCAAAACCCTTTCGATCCACCACCTTTCCGTTTGGATCATAGTACTCCACGACCAGGACTGTCTTTCCCGGCGCAGCCAACGATTTGACATAGGCCGGATCGATCGTTCCGCCCGCCCAGCACAATGGCGCGACCAAAGATACGCATAGTGCAAGCAAGGCCGGTCCCCTTCGGCTCCTTACCTCTCTTGTTCTCATCGCAGCAACTCCAACTCGTGATTTTTTCTCTTTTCCGCTGAAACTTTTCGATATAATGATGAACACAAATGGTAACAGAATCAATTGAAAAATTGCCATCCGTCAGTGTGATAGCGAGGTTTTCCGAGGCAGCGAACAGCGCACCGGCTAGATTAGGTCAGAAGGATTTCCGTGTTGAAGACATTGTTGCGCACCCTTGTCCTGACCCCCCTATTGGTATGGCAAAGCCCAGCCTATTCATTTGATTCTAATCGCTTTTATTCTGGCGACACTCAACCCATAAATGTCAAGAAACCTGGTTCCCACCTCGGAGCAGAAGCTCAGCAAGAAACATTCGTGCTGTCCTCCTCTGGTCAGATCGACAAAATTTCGACCATTACCATTTCGAACACAAGCGGTCTCAATGAAAACGAGAACGACCTTGCAGGAAAAAGTCCGATTATCGGTAATATTCCGCCTGCAGATTTGAACACACTATATTCATCCACGAGTAAGGTTGATGGATCAACGAAGGTGTGCGGTCCATCGCCAATGACCGCCGCCGAAATCGAGGAACTCGTCGGACGAACCGCACAATCCTACGGGGTCGATCCCGGCTTTGCCAAGGCGGTCGCATGGGTCGAAAGCCGGTTCGACCGGAACCGCAACAGCCAGCAAGGCGCGCGCGGCCCGATGCAACTCATGCCCGCGACGGCGAGCGAGCTCGGCGTCAAAGAGATTTGCGACCCCGCGTCGAATGTTGATGGCGGCGTTCGTCACCTCAAAGTGATGCTCGAAGAATTCAAAAATCCGATCCTTGCCGCCGCCGCATACAATGCTGGTGCACAAGCGGTCTACGACAACGGTGGCGTGCCTCCCTTTGGCGAGACCGTTCGCTACGTCGCCGCGGTCATCAACCGTCAAATGGGTCTGCAGATCCCTCGCAAGAATCGAGCCCGTGGAAATATCGCCGGCAACGAAGCCCCCTCCGCCAATGAAATCGCCAGTGATGTGATCGGTGCTCGTGGCAGCCGTTTCATCAAGGGCGTCATGCAGTTCTGAAAGCAAAGGAGACGTCGAATGAATACCAGTTTTTCTCCAAGCCAAAAGCGGGCGATCCGGGTAGCCGGCGTGATGTCTTTTGTCCTCGTATCGCAGCTCATCACGGCAGACTTCGCTGTGGCTCAGGCGACCAACCAGGCATTTGCGCCGCTGCAGACCGTCGTCCAGGCGGTGGTTGACTTCATCACCGGCCCATTTGGTCGCTTGGTCGCGATCATCGCCGTCATTGGCTTGGGGTTCCTTGCCTTCGCCGGTCGATTGAGCTGGTTCACGGCAGGCGCGGTCGTGCTTGGCATCGGGCTGGTATTTGGAGCGCCAGCGATTGTCGATCAGTTGATGTCGACGGTCGGGAACTGACCGATGGCAGAATTTGAAGACGACAAGCCGGCCCTGACCCCCCTCATCATAGGCTTGACCCGGTCACCGACCCTCTGGGGCGTTCCTTACATGGCGGTCGTCATCATCATTGGCCTGACGATCATCGCGTGGCTCGCCACAAACACCGTTTGGGCCCTTCTGACGGCACCTGTGTCTTACGTGATCCTTTTCACGCTGTGCAGCTGGGACAGCCGGATCCTCGACGTCCTGCAAGTCGCAACACGTCTGACGCCCAAGACCCCGAACAAATCATTCTGGGGTGCCAACTCTTACGGACCGTGACGATCATGTTGAAGCTCATTCGGGAAGAACTCGGGTTTGGCAACAGACTCAGCCGCGAAAAGCCGATGGCGAAGCATATCCCCTACCTGCGGCATGTCGCCGACACGGTTGTCAAGATGGAGAGTGGCGGGCTGCTTTCGGTCATTCGCCTCAACGGGCTGTTTTTTCAGACTGAAGATCAGGCCGAACTCAATATGCGATCCGTCGTGCAAAACACGATGATCAGGGCGCTCGGGTCCAGCCGCTTTGCTCTTTGGTCGACTGTGATCCGGCGTCAGGTCGACAGCGATCTCGACGGCGATTTCACTAACCCGTTCTGTGACCTACTCAATCGTCGCTACATGGCGCAATTGAGCGAAAAGCGCATGTTCACCAATGAACTCTATTTGACTGTTATCCGGTCCGGAATGCGTGGTGCACTGGCAGTCGGGGACAAGGCGCGGCGCCTTTTCGACAAGGCAGGGTCTCGCGATGCGGCGGACGACCAGTTGCGGGAAGCGGTCAGTGAGCTGGAAGAACTTGTCGGCAACATCTGCAAGGATCTCCAGAAGTATGCCGCACGCCCACTTGGCATCGTTCATCGGAATGATGAACCCTATTCAGAACCTTGCGAGTTCTTCCAGACGATCCTGAGCTGCGGCATTCCCCGCCGCATGCGCCTGCCCCGGATGAGCATTTCCAACTACGTCGGGACCTCGCGGCTGCATTTCTCTCGGCGGACCATGCAGGCGCAGGGACCGGTGAAGGAGGACGATCGGTTCGGCGCCATGCTTTCGATCAAGGAATACCCTCCCTTCACCGGTCCTGGCATGCTGGATGGATTGCTACAGGTCAATCACGAATTCATTCTGACCCAGTCCTTCACCATCACCGACAAGCCGATCGCCCAGGAGCGCATTTCGCGTCTCAAACGCCAGATTGCAGCTTCGGATGAGGCCGGCAGCGATGTCGAAACCGATATCGACTTTGCCCTGAACAGCCTGATGAACCAGGAGGCGGTGTTCGGCCTCCATCACATGACCCTGTTATGCCTGTCGCGCGACCTCGATGGCATCAACAAGTCCGTCTCAGACCTCGGGGCCTGCCTGACGGATATGAATATCAACTGGCTGCGGGAAGATCTCAATCTCGAGGCCAGCTTCTGGGCGCAGCTTCCCGGCAACCATAGTTACATCGCCCGAAAGGCGCTTCTCTCCAGCGCCAATTATGCAGGTCTATCGTCCATGCACAATTTTGCCAGCGGTCAGACCGACGGCATGCATTGGAACACACCAATTACCATTCTGGAGACGACCAGCCAGACACCCTACTGGTTCAATTTCCACCGCAGGGATATCGGCCACTTCCTGGTGACAGGACCGACAGGCTCCGGCAAGACGGTCGTCTTGACCTTTCTGCTGGCGCAAGCGTTTCGCGTCAAACCCACCCCCAAAGCTGTGTTCTTTGACAAGGACCGGGGCGGCGAGATCTTCGTACGTGCCATGAACGGCGCCTACGAGGTGCTGACACCCGGGACCTCATCAGGGTTCAATCCGCTCCAGCTTGAAAACAACGGACCCAACCGCGAGTTCCTGCTTCGCTTGCTCAAGGCGATGCTCCGACACGGCGATGGCAAGGATTTCGACCAGGAAGAGGAAGACATTCTTGAAAGAGCATTGCTGCGGCTGATGCAGGAGCCGGCGGCGCAGAGGAACCTTGCAAATCTGGCCGGTCTTTTGATCGGCCGCGCCCGCGCCGGCCCCAACGACCTGAGCGCCCGGTTGAGACCATGGATTGATGGCGAGAAGGCTTGGCTCTTCAACGCTCAGCATGACGTCCTCACCTTCTCCGAACGACAGATATTCGGGTTCGACATGACCAGCATCCTCGACAATGAGGAGCTAAGGACGCCGGCGCTCATGTATATTTTCCACCGTCTGGACGAGCTTCTCGACGGTCGGCCGGTGATGATCTTCATGGACGAAGGCTGGCGCCTTTTGCGAGATACGACGTTCAGCGACTTTATCGTCGACAAGATGAAAACGATCCGCAAGCTGAACGGCATCGTCGGCTTTGGCACGCAATCGGCCGCCGATATTGCCCGGGCGCCGGCGTCGCACACCTTGATCGAGCAGTCGTCGACCAACATCCATTTTCCCAATCCCCGAGCTGACGAAGAAAGTTACATCAGGCGCTTCGGTCTGACGGTAAAGGAATTCAACTTCATTCGAACGACACCTCCGGAAAAGCGGACTTTCTTGATCAAGCACGGCAATGACAGCGTCATTGCAAGGCTTGATCTCAACGCCATGCCGGACTTGGTCAAGGTCCTGTCCGGCCGCAAGGAAAGCATCGAGGAATGCGCGCGCCTACGAGATGCGCTGGGTGATGACCCTCTCGCTTGGCTTCCTCCATTCTGCGGATGGGAGGTATGGCCATGAAGCGATTTGCACTTCCTTTGTTTGCTGTCGCGGTGTTCGAGGTTCCGGGTCTTGCCTGGGCCGACGTCCCTGTTATCGATGATACAATTCTGCAGGAAGACACCGCGCGCGACGAGACAACACGCAAAATCGAAACGACTGACAAGGATCGTCACACGATCAACACCTCGGTCACCTGCTCCATGTACCGGCCCTCCCGTCGCAACGACCCGGTTGGCGCCGCCGAGCAGAATTCCGAAATCTCCGGCCTGGTGCGGCGCGTCGCACGAGAGGAGGGTGTCAATGAAAACGAGTTCCTCGCGCTGGTTTATCAGGAGAGCCGGTTCAACCCTTGCGCCAAATCCGGCATGGGCGCGACCGGCCTGGCGCAATTGATGCCTGGCACTGCGGCCGAGCTTGGCGTCAACGAGAACAATATCGAAGAAAACCTGAGGGGTGGTGCCCGGTACTACAAGCAGCAACTGCGGCGCTACAACGGCAACGTGGCCCTGGCTCTCGCCGCCTACAATTCCGGCGCCGGCAACGTCAACAAATATGGTGGCATCCCGCCGTTTAAGGAAACCCAGGGGTATGTGCGCAGCATCACGCAGGATTGGCTCCCGGCCTTCGGCGGATCCGACAAATCTGGCATTCCACTAAATTTTGGTGGTGGCGAGATGGCCTATACCGGCATGCGAAACTCCACGCTTAACGCTATGGGCACCACTACAGCCACAGCCGACAGTCTCTCCAACGTCGGAAGCTGGTATCAGCAACTGGCGGGCCTCCAGACAGGAACCATCCAGGACAGTTGGGACCACAATTCCACGGTGCGCAACGCCAATCTGGAAATGATGAACAACGTCATCAAGCTCGGCACCGCCATGGCTGACCTCATCAATTCACGCAACGCCGCCACGACGTCCAACCTGTCGAGTTCATCGCAATCTGCGTCGAACGACAAGGATGAGGGCACGCCCAGGGACACCACAGGTCTGTGCGATCCAAAACTCAACCTCATCTGGGATCCTCAGCAACGAGCCTGCATCGAAAAACGGGAAGCTGCCTCAAACGTGCAGCTCATGCTGCAACCACAATAGGAGCCAATCATGAAACTGTTGAAAGTGACTGCTGCGCTCGCCTTCCTACCGCTTGGCGTGGCCAAAGCTGACGTGCCGGTGATCGACAAACAAAACTACGCCATTGCCAAGGAAACAGCCGAAACGACGACCAAGATTCTCGACACAAACTCCAATATATTGACGACTGTCCAGGACACGCTCAAGGCCGTGACTGGCGACAGAGGCAGTACGTCACAACCTCTTCAGAACCTCGCCATTGGTCAGGGTTTCAGCGTCGCCTCGATGCCGTCTCTCGACAGCCTCATCAAAGGTGGCGTTCCCAACTTCGGCAGTATGAGTGGTGACATCTCCAAGGTCGCGACAACCTTCATCAATGGCCTTCAGTTGGTGAAATCGTTGTCCGGTAAGGAAAACAGCGATTTCTCCGGCGACAAATCCTACGAGCAACTGGTCAACACAGTGCTTGGCGTTTCTGCCCTGATCAACGGATCGCAGAAGGCGACGGAAACGCGACGCAGTGCTTTCGAGGCGGCCGGGCAGAAGATCGGCACGGCCGAGGACATCAAGGGCTCGATCGACCAGAACACGCAGTTGCAGGTGCAATCCGGCCTGACCCTCAACGAAATGATCGGAGTCATGAACGGCGCGGTGTCGTCTCTTCAGGCTGACAACCAGCGACGGCTGACCGACATCTCGAACAGCAAGAAAGCGCTCGCCTATGGCAATTAATGGCGCGCCAGGGCATCTGCCGTTCCGCGTCCTGTTTGTAGCTGTTCTGCTCACCAGCTGCGGAACGGTCAAGGAAAAGACCGCTCCCTGTAAACGACCCGCCGAACTTTCCTCATACGCGCCCGATCCTCGGCAGGGATGCGAATCAATGCGTCGTGTCAACGACCCGGCCGCCGCCTTCGATGCGATACGCTTGGAATAGGGGCGACAATGGAAGACTTTCTGGGTGATCTGCTCCAGCGCATCGAGGATTCGGGAACGTCTTTTTCCGAGCAGGCCTACACTGTGGTCGGACAGGAGATCATGCCGCTCCTGCAGCTCATGCTGGTCGCCTATGTGGCCTATTACGGCTTGCAGCTCTTTCTGGGAACAGCGCGTATCGGCGTTTCGGAGATTGTCGGCCGCATTGTCCGCATGATGATCATTCTCGCCCTCGTCAGCTCGTGGGCGAATTTCAACAATCTGCTCTATCAGTGGATCAATGATACGCCCGAAGACGTTGGACGTGCGATCCTGGCTGCCTCCGGCACCGGCATCACCGAACCCACCAATGGACTTTCACAGATCTGGCGCACCGCCAATCAGGCGGCTTCCGCCTTCGCTGAGCAATCGGGCTACTTCTCTATCCTTCCCAGCATGATCGGCGTGTTGATCATGGTTGGAGCGGGGATTTTCATCGCAGTTGCGCTGGCGATCCTGATCCTGGCCAAGGTCATGTTGTGGGTCCTGATCGGCACTGCGCCTATTTTCATCGCCTGCATGCTGTTTGAGAGGACCCGTGGCTATGGTGTCGGCTGGTTCAACCAAGTTCTTACCTACGCACTGATCCCCCTGTTCATCTATGTCGTTGCATCCTTCCTGATCGCCGCGATGAACCCGGAGTTGACAAAGATCGACGCCGCGAGCGGCTCAAGGACCCTCACTCTCGCCGATATCGCCGGCTTCTTGCTCCTCTGCGCCGCCGGGGCCTTCGTCATGCTGTACGTCCAGTCGATTGGGCAAGGCATTGCGGGCGGTGTTTCGTCGGGCGTTGGATCTTTCGGCATGGGGATGGCGAAAAAATTCGGCATCACCGCTCCATGGGCAACCGCTCGAGGTGCGGGTTCGGCTGGCCGCGCGGCCTACCGCGGAGGCCGGGCACTTCGCGACCGCTACAGATCGGGTGGGGAAAACGACAATTCCGGCACCAAGGCGGCGATGCAAACGAAGATCACCCAAAACAGTACGCCGGCTTGAGCAGGTGCAAAACATTCGAAGGGCATGAGGGGAAATGGCAGAGACGAATGACGAACGCTTGCGAACCTATTACCAGAGTGGCGACATCTGGGAACAGGAAGTCGTCAAGAAAGCCAAACGATCACGAGCGCTTGCATGGTTCGTCACCACCATCTTTGGCGCGATCACGCTCGTAAGCCTTGCGACGCTCGCCATGCTCGTGCCTCTGAAGAGTTTCGAACCTTATATTGTCGAGGTCGACAAGAATACCGGCTATGTCGAAGTCAAGACCGGGCTCACGAGGCCGACCAACCTGACCGAGCAACAGGCGATCACCCAAGCCAATATCGTTCGCTACATCCGCTCGCGAGAAGGGTATGATCCTTTTGCGATCGAGCAGAACTTCGGCATTGCTGCCCTTCTCTCCACGGGAAACGCGGCCCGGCAGTTGCAGGATCTTTACAGCGCTGCCAATCTGCAGAACCCCGCGAGAATCTACGGGCGCAACAAACGGGTGGCGACCGAAATTGCGTCGGTCACCTTTCCCAATTCCAGTACCGGGATCGTCCGATTTACGACCGTCGAGCAATCTGAAACGGAATCGATCCCGCGGCATTGGATAGCCGTCGTTCGCTATCGCTATACCGACACTCCGGCAACCAACGAATGGCGTTTTGAAAACCCCCTCGGGTTCCAGGTCTACGACTATCGCCGCGATCAGGAGACTGTGACTGAGGGCGGCCGCTGATGATCATTCGCATAATGCTCGCTGCTGCGCTCGCAGCAACCTATTCTTTGGCAACTGCCTTCGCTGCGCAGACACCAGCTTCTGGCCGGCTTGATCCACGCGTCACAAGCGTCGTTTACCAGCCGAACAATGTTGTGCGCGTCTTCGCGACCTATGGCATTTCGACGATGATCATTTTCGACGAGGACGAAAAATTCGAGACCGTCGCGCTGGGCGATACCGAAAGCTGGGATGTGGTGCCGACGGACAAGGGAAATATTCTCTTCGTCAAACCCAAAGCCAGACAGGTTACCACCAATATGAATGTGGTGACCACGAAGAGGATCTATTATCTCGAGCTCAACGACTATGCACCTGAGGACGGCAAGAAGGTATTCGGCATCCGCTTTGTCTATCCGGAAAAGGATCTCAACGCCTCGCTGCGCAAGGAGGCCGAGGCACGGGCCGCCAATCCCAACATGGCGGGCATCGACAAGGCTAACGTCAATATCGACTACTCCTTTTCAGGCGACGGAAAACTGAAGCCTTCAATGGTGTTCGACGACGGCAAAAAGACGTTTTTCAAGTTCGGCGCGACCGTGCCGGCAATTTTTGCAGTGAACGCCGACTTCTCAGAAACCCTCCGGAACTTCCGGCGCGAGGGCGACTACATTGTCGTCGACGGTACCGCTACCCAATACACGTTGCGGGATGGCAACCAGTGGACCTGCATCTTCAATCTGAGAAAGCCGGACTTCGGGGCACCCGATCCCGACATCATGGCACCGAGCCTAGATGATAAGGCAAAGACACGCCGAAGGAGCGGAAACTGATGCAGCGCTCTCCAGAACTCGAAGCGATGCTCGCTGGCGACGAGGTTGACGTCAGAGACAAGCGCGCCCGCCGAAAGCAATTGTTAGGAGGGGCGGCCCTTCTGTTTGGCGGAGCAGCGCTCGCCTATGTTGTCGCGTTTGCGCCTGAGCAGCGGAGAGCGGAGAGCGTCAGAGGCGACGAAGAGTTCACGACCACCACCTTCCGCCCCCCATCGTTTCTTCGCGAAGGTGAGAAGGAGCCTGAAAAGGAGCCTGAGCCGATCATCAAGCTGCCTGATCCCCCGGTCGAGGAGAAGAAGGAGGAGCCCTCGGATACAACGAAGTTCGATGTCCCTGCTCCGCCGGGCATCGTCGAGACAAATGAGCATCCAGTCGTCCAGCCTGAAAAGGTCGAGGAATTTCCGAAACGTTTCCTCTCGAAGCAGGTGGTGATTGACTCGACCAAGGCCGATGGACGCGACACCTTAGGCGCTGGCAGCACCGAAGGCGGACCAACAGTTGCCGGGGAAGATCGAAACAGCAAGTTTCTCGCGTCCGCTTCCGCGATCGGCGATCGATCGGCCAAAGCACGGCAGATTGATCGCATCGACGCGATGATCCCTGAAGGAACCTTGATCCCGGGAATCCTCGAAACAGCCATCAACAGCGACTTGCCAGGGCAGATCCGCGCCATCACCTCACAGGATGTCTATTCCTTTGACGGGCGACGCATTCTGATCCCGACCGGAACAAGGCTCATCGGGGAATACCAGTCCGAGGTCACGCGTGGACAGAAACGGATTTTTGTCATCTGGACGCGGTTGCTAAGAGACGACGGGGTGACGGTTCGCCTCAATAGCATCGGCACGGACAGCCTGGGACGTTCCGGCATGACCGGGCTTGTCGACAACAAATGGCGGGAACGTTTCGGATCGGCAATCCTGCTTTCGATTGTCGGCGCCGGCTCCTCCTACCTGACCGGTTACGGCAGTGGATCCTACTCGAGCAGCGGGAACGGCGATTCCGATTCTGACCGTGCAGCCGAACTCGCGCGCGAAACGATCGCCCAGACGTTTTCCGATATGGCCAACCAGGCGCTCGCGGAGAACCTCAAGATACCGCCGACGATCAGCGTTCACCAGGGTGAGCGCATCTTCGTCTACGTCCGCCAGGATCTGGACTTCTCCGCGATGTATGCGGATCCGGTCGAGGAAGCGCTGAAGGAAATCAAGCATGAGCGAGGCATCCGTCAAAATCAAAGCCGCTGACAACAGCCCCTACTACTTTCTACAGCGGGCACTCGACCCACTCTCGGCTTTCTTGTCCGACCCGAGCGTCGTCGAGATCTCAGTCAATCGACCAGGGCACGTCTATATTGAACGCTTGGGCGCCGATGTTATGGAGCACTATGAGATCCCAGCGCTGACAACGGCCGAGATTGAAAATATCGGGGAACGTGTCGCAGGCACGACGCATCAGTTTATCAGTCGCGCAAACCCGATCCTCTCCGCGGCGCTGCCCACGGGTGAGCGCATCCAGATCGTCCTGCCGCCGGCAGCCGCCGACGGTGGTGCCATCTCGATCCGCAAGCAGGTGACGAGTGACTTCACGCTCGAAGAGTACCGGGACAATGGTTCGCTGGAGAAGGTATCTGTTGCAGTAGGCGGCCTTACCGATGTCGAGCAGGCGCTCATTGAGCATCTGCGGGGGGAGCGCATTTACGAGTTCATCAGATCGGCCATCCGGCATCGCGTCTCGATCCTGATCAGCGGCGGAACGTCCACCGGAAAAACAACCTTTCTCAATGCGTGCCTCAAGACGATCGACCCGTTCGAGCGCATCCTGACTCTGGAGGACACCCGCGAACTCTTCCCGCCGCAAAAGAACGCCGTCCATCTCCTGGCTTCGCGCGGCGATCAGGGTACGGCGCAGGTCACGATACAGTCGCTGCTGGAGGCGTCGCTGCGGATGCGGCCCGATCGCCTGTTTGTCGGCGAGATAAGAGGGGCCGAGGCCTTCGCCTTCTTGCGAGCTATCAATACCGGTCACCCCGGCAGCATGTCGACGGTTCATGCCGACACACCCCTTGGCGCATACGAGCAACTTGCGATGATGGTGCAGCAAGGCGGAATGTCGGCAGGCTACTCTAAGCAGGATCTCATGTCCTACATCCAGATGGTCATCCCGATCGTCATCCAGTTAAGACGAGAGGGCGGCCGCAGGGGCGTCTCCGAAATCTACTACGCAAGGCATACGGCATGAGCAGGACCTATCTCGCCGCTTATCTGCTGTTTTGCGCGCTTATCGGCGTTGCGGTTTGGATCATCGGCTATGCCCTGATCCTGCAGTTCGTCTACAAGGATAGCCGTGTCCTCCAACTGACCGTCACAGCCAACCCTTTTGCGCCGCTACAGCAATTTTGGCTCTATTCAGGCAACCGAGCACTTCAGGTTGCCGCGGCGGGAGCTCTCGTTCCCGCGATTGCCGTTGCCACGGGAGCAGGAGTTTTTGGGCTGCGCCGTCCTTCCAACCCACTTGGAGACGCGGCGTTTCAGGATATTGGCTCTATCCGGAAGGGGAAGTGGTTTCGCAAGGACGGTCACATCTTCGGCAGAATGGGTCGCAATATCTTGCGACGGCTTGATGATCGGCATCACCTGGTCATCGGTCCGACCCGGTCCGGAAAGGGCGTCGGATATGTCATCCCAAATGCTTTGAAGTTCCCAGGATCGATGGTTGTCACCGATCTTAAAGGCGAGATCTATCAGCAGACCGCGGGTTACCGAAAGGCGAACGGGCACCAGGTCTTCCTGTTTTCGCCGGGGGCATCAAAGACTCATCGTTGGAACCCGATGGACTTCGTTCGGCCAGATCGCGGCAGCCGCACGATCGACATCCAGAACATGGCGAGCATTCTCATTCCGGAAACGCTCGGCTCAGACAATGCCGTCTGGCAGGGAACCGCTCAGCAGGTCATTGCCGGGGTCATCAGCTATGTGCTGGAAAGCAGCCACTACAGAAACCGTCGCAACCTAGGTGAGGTCAACAGTATCTTCAACGCAGGCGTCGACCTGCAGGCCCTGATGAAGCTGATCAAAGAGAAGGAGCCGGATCTCTCGCGGTTCACGACCGACAGCTTCAACGCCTACATTTCCCTCAATGAACGGGCGGCGCGCTCGGCGCTGCTCGATATCCAAAAGGCGATGCAACCGTTTCGCAATGAACGCGTGATCGCTGCGACCAATGTCACCGATATCAATCTCGCTTCGATGCGCCGGCGGCCAGTGTCGATTTATCTGGCACCGAACATCAGCGATGTGACAATCCTGCGGCCACTCCTCACCCTTTTTGTCCAACAGAGCATGGATCTGCTGACCCGAGAATTCGATCCGGGCGCCCTGCCCGTTTATTTTCTGCTCGATGAGTTTCGCCAGCTTAAGAGGATGGATGAGATCATGAACAAGCTCCCTTATGTCGCTGGCTACAACATCAAGATGGCCTTCATCATTCAGGACCTCAAAAGCCTGGATGAGATCTACGGAGAGACGTCTCGTCATTCCCTTCTCGGCAATTGCGGTCTGCAACTCGTTCTCGGCGCCAATGACCAGGCCACGGCAGAGTACGCCTCTCGCGCGCTTGGCAAGAAGACCATCCGCTATAAGTCGGAGTCTCGAACTTTGGAATTGATGGGATTGCCGCGGCGGACGAAGGTTGAACAGATTCGCGAACGCGACCTGATGATGCCACAGGAGGTTCGTCAGATGCCGGAGGACCGAATGCTCCTGCTCGTCGAAGGGCAGCGAGCTATATTTGGACAAAAGCTCCGGTTTCACGAGGTAGGTGAGTTCAAGGCCACAGCACGATACGCTGCTGAGAACCAGCCTACCGTCCCCGACGCGGAACTTGTTTCCCTGTTGCAGGTCCCGGCGGTTGCTGAGAACTATGGGGGTATTTCGATGCTATCAGCTGAGGATCGTGGACCAGCTCCCGGCTTGGCGCCTGATACCGAAATCCCGGTTGTCGTCGCCAAGGCTTTACAGTTGGCGCCGAACAGGAAGGATGGAAACAATCCGGATTTTGGCTTCACTCAAGGACCGGCCGGCCCGAAAGACGAAGCCGCCGAAAAGATCGAGGCGCGGCTAAAGCCCACTGCCGAGCACCTGCGCGCGACGATCGACGCAAAGCTGACACGGTCTGAAGGTGTCTTACCGCGAAGCAGACAAAGCATCGCTGAGATTTTAAAGCAGACTGTCCCGGATCCCGCCGAGGTCGGACTTGTCTAAGAAACGTGAAAGGCTGCGATATCGCAAATGTCAGCTGGAAAACGGTCGCTTATAGCTTCCGCTGACGCCCAAGCCAAATCGTGCGCCCACCGCAGTCAGGGTCTTGCGCAACGTGGGCCACGAGATCAAAGCCATTCCGATCGAGCAGCAGGCGGTATTCATCAGGATCAAGGCTGGCGTGGTAAAGTGGTTCCCCTTCCAGCGTGCCGATCGCTTCACCAAAAGCGGGACCGCTTGTGAACAGAAGTGGCGCATCTGTTTCCGAGTGGTTGCGGAAAATGGAGAACATAATGCGCTGATCATGTGGCGTCAGGTGAAAGAGGCTGTCCCAAGCGATCAACCCGCCGTATCTCCGCTCCAGATTCAGCGAGCGCATATCCGCAACTTCCGCTATTTCCTCCGGCAGATTGGATCGGAATAGCGCGATCATTTCCGGTGAACCGTCGACACCGGTAACGGCGTGAGCTCTGCCAACAATATAACTGGCGATCGGAATACCTGATCCACATCCAATATCGAGTACCGTTGCCCCGGGCTGCAGCAGGTGAACGAACCGGTCGATCCATGCGCGTTCCGACAGCACGACGCCCCGCGCGGATGTCCACGCACCGGCATGACGTCGATAGAGCTCTATGATACGGGTAGCTGGGTGGGTCACGGTTTCTATGATCGTCTAACCATGTTTTACGACGCCGCCGGGCACACTCAAATTCATCTTAGTTGAACCACGATGCGAGGTATCCCCATGCCACCGTGAGACCGTGATCGACAAGTGCGAGTACCATGACAACAAAAATAATAACGCCGAATACGCCGGCCACGCCGTCGCTTCTCTTGCGGTCTTCCTCGACAACGATGATCCGTCTCTCGTCACGCATGACACTGTCTCCTACCGTTCGCGATCATCCTGGTCGCGTCCGTTTTTCTCGTCCGCCTCACGTTGAATTTCTTCCAGGCGAGGAACATGCTGTTTCGCGGGATCGCTCTTGGTCGTGTCGCCGGTTTCTCGCCGTGAGCCGGTGTCTCTCGGACTCTCTTGACCTTGGGCATCGCGATCGACAGGCCGGGCCTGTGTTCGTTCTTCATGGGGCGTACCGCGATTGGCACTGGCAGCTTCATCGGATTGAGCTCTTGGGGGCTTTTCGTCCTCACGCCTCTGACGATCACGTTCAAGCGCCTGCAGCGCGGCTTTCAGGTCGTCATCGAATTCCGCGACCTCGCGAATGATGGCATTGCCTGACGCGCCGAGTTCTGCCGTTTTGGTGATTTGAGCTTCCAGCTCCTTCTTCAAAGCCATTACTTCATCAGGCCTTTCCGCGGCAGCCCTCTCGATCGCTTCCCGCGTTCTCTCCATATCGAGAAGCGCTTTGTTCGCAGCATGGGCCACCGCGAAACCGTGTCTCTCAACCGCGTCATTCCAACGCTGAATATCATCTCGCTGGCGATCGGCGGCCGGTTCCTGGGAACGGTGCTCCGAGACTCCATGCTGGCCGCGGACCTCGAGCAGTTCGACGATCTCACGGCGAACATTGACATGCTCGCGCGCCGCCTTTGCAATCTCCTCGAAATCCTTTCGCTCCTCGGGCGGCATGGTTTTCTCCGCCTGAAAAAGTGCGGTCTCGACCCGCTTTTCATATGCTTCGAATTCTGGTCGCGTCATGTGGCGCATGTCGTCACCCTCAGAAACAAGATCTGCCAACTTTACCAAATGTGTTCGAAATTGCGAGCCGGAATTTCCAAGTTCGTGGCTAACTGGATCGCGCCTTGCACCTGTGGCTCTGGCATCCTCCAGCCGGACGATCTGCGACCGAATGAAGTCGTGCTGCGCGACAGACGTCCGAGAATTCCGGATTTCCTGCCACTCTTTGCGTGCCTTCTGCATATAGACCTGGCTACGGGCCGTCGCTGAATGGCTGGACCAATCATCTCGTTTCGCGTGGTAGCGCCGTTCCGCTGCAGCACTCGTCCCTCGGTGCTGTGTGCGACCGATTGTGTTCATCGGTCGAACCTGGTTTTTGGAATAGCTGGGCGCGCTGGCCCGATCCCGGCGATCAGTCATTTCCATATTGATGCCATGTGCACGCGCCTTCTCGGCCATGACAAGCCGCCACTGACGAAAGGCTGGAATGGTCGTCTCGACCCGGTCACCGGCATCGGACCGCATCGCGACAATGGCATGGACATGTACGTGCGGACGCTTGCCCCCTTCCGCCTCCGCCTTGGGATCGCTTGCTGCGTCATGCAGGGAGAACACGTATCGATGGCCGGGGAACTGCTCTCCTAGGAACTCCCGAGCCGCATTTTGGAAAGCAGTCGTGTCAGTGCCCGCGCGCGCCGAGAGGATCAGATGCATGACATCGCGCGGCTTGCGGCTATGAAGCTGGTCTCGCCATTCGAGTTGAACGAGATCGCCGGCCTGCTTGTTATCGGTGATCACGCGCCCTTGCTCGTCCTGCACCTTGCCGCCATGCGCGGCGACCAACGAGCGTACCTGGCTCGTGCCATAGTCCGTACCGTTGCCATAGCCTTTGAACCGAAACTCCGCGTTTTCGCTTTTGATGCGGCCCCGCACGATCGCCGCGGCTTTGTCGTCCGCCGTCAGTCGCTCACCGTCGGCACTCCTCAGCACGGTCACGCCGTCAATGTCGAAACCGTTTCCATCCGCGCGGGCTGTGACCGCAAACGCGAAGGCGCGGTCCCCCAAGCCGTGTTTCACAATCTCACGAGCTCGGTGAAAGAGGTCGTCGTCAGCGCGGCCGTCATCGGCGAGCGAGATCTTGAAGAGGCCAATATCCCGGCTCTCGGCCCGATTCTTCATCAGGTGATCCCATTCATCACCGACGGCGGAGAGTTGATCACGGCCACGAAGCTGATCGCCACGTTCGTTCTCGACCACAACGGCGCCATTGCGGGAGACATAATTGATCATCGCACCAAGTCTCGACCCGCCGCCAAACGATGCCATTTTGACCACGGCCGGTTGGCTCCCCGAGGCAAGGCTGGCAAAGCGTGTGCGCATGGGCCGATCAGCGCGACGCTGGACGCTGTCTGGACGGCCCTCTCCACCCCTCCGAAATCGAAAGGCCGATGGCTTTGCCATTCCGGTAGGCCCTGCCGGCGCGACACCCCCTCCCCGGCGGCGGCGCTCATCCTCTTCCGGCAAAGTGCGACGCCCGAGCGTCAGATCATGGAGAAAGGCTGCCTTGCGTTGCTCCCATTCAGCCGTGAACGCGCCAAGAAAAATTTCCATCACACGCTCCCAACGCGCCTACGAGCGCCCCGCTCGGCAAAGGCCTGCAGTTCGAACAGCACGATCGCGACGGCACGCTGAACATCATCGATCACCTTTTTCTCCTCCTGCGACTGACCCGCTTCACCTCTGTTGCGTGCTCGGGCCAGTTGGTTGAGATTGACGCCGACGGCTTTGATGTCAGTCAGCAGCAAGGAAAGTACCGCCCTGTCCGCATCGGAAAAGAATGGACGCACCCCTGCACCCTCCAACGTCAGGGAGCGCAAGAACCCCGAAACCGTCATCCCGGCAGCTTGCGCGGCATGCTCGATCCGTTCGATTTCGGTCGCGCTGAAACGCGCATGAACGACCTTGTCTCTGCGCTCCCGCCTCATCTCAACGCTCGCAAACGAACCCATCTGACCTTCCCTTGGAGCGGCCGCAGGCCGCATCGACGGCTCGTCCGTCGATCGTCAGCAAATTTGTATCACAAATTTGCGTATCCTGCCAAAACTACCATTACCGTATCGGTAACATTTATTCAAGCTCCAACCCACTCGGTAGATGCGGCAGCTCGACCCGAAGAGTTTCAACGCGGTGTTAGATCAATGACGGCAGACCGGGTGACATCGAACCCAGCGACATCAAACCAACACCGGAGAAATGCAAATTAATCACTTTTTATCAGTGCTTTGTATGGCACTGCATTCACTCGCTACATTGCAGCACTACACAGCTGAGATAGCTTAGTGGCGTGTGGAATATATTCCACATTGTAGCAGCCGAACGCATTGGAAAAAATAAGCCCAATTCTGAATGAACAATATGTATTCATTTTTTGCTTGCCTCAGAGATTGTCTTGGAAGCACAATAGCTGCTCGAATGATGAATGCGGACGGATGAGATGACGCGAACCTATGCAGCAGTGAGTAACAAAGGCGGTGCTGGAAAGACGACGCTCGTGACATTGGTCGGCGGGGAGTACGCACTGCGTGGCGAGCGCGTTCTTCTGATTGATGCCGACAATCGGCAGAACCTGTCCGGCTGGTGGCGTCTATGTGCCGAGAAGGACAATGTCCCTGACAATCTCGAAGTGACCGTCGCGTCAACGCAGCGATCGATCGAACAGGCGATCGACAATCTGGGGCGGGCATTCGATCTCGTTATCATCGACGCTCCAGGCGTCGACAGTACCTTGCAGACCACGATCATCCATTCGGCCGAATTGGTGATGTCGCCGATCCAGCCTGCAATCAAGGAACTGGAGGCCGCAGGACAGGCGGTCGCTGCGGTCAACGAGATCAATGACCGGTTCGGCCTTTCCATCGATCATATTAATGTCCGCACCCGTATCTCTATTCCGGGTCGGAATCTGGAGGCTTATCGCTATATCCGGCCCTTCGTCGCCGGCCTTGTCGCCGGCGACTATCGAACGCGATTGCTCGATACCGAGCTGTTCGAGCGCAATATCTACCGTGAGATCCAAAACGGACTTGGCACTTTGCAAATGCAAGAGCTGACGGACCCGGTCCGAAAAGCGAGATTTGAGGTTCAGGCGCTGGTCGACGAGATCGAGCTCTCCAGGAGTGCTGAGCGCCCCGAGGGTGAAACATGAGCAAGGCAGGGCTTGGATTGTCGGATCTGTCGATTGCGCCCCGTAAAGCGGAGCGCCCTTCTGAACCGTCTGCCAGCGCGACGCCGCCCGTGTCGGCCCCGGTTGAGACGGGGGCAACTTCTATGTTGCCGAAGCCAAGTGAGAAGCAACGCCGTGAAACGGCGGAGACGCGTGCCATCGCGCAGGAGGATGCGCGTTACAGCCTTAAGAATCTGAAGCGGTCCAAGCAGCGCAATGTCAAATTCTTCGTCAACATTGCTCTCGACTACGAGCTGAAAGCGCGGCTGCAGCGTGCGGCCACCGAGAACGACCTCAAAATGACTGCGGTGGTGAAAGCGGCGCTCGATTATTATCTGAAGGAGAATGACTATTGAGGGGGCTCGACGATACCGGCGCCGGTCGATCCGGGGGCGGGATCGCAGTCCGGGCGAAAATCTGGCCCCTAGTCAGGGACCATGTTTTCGAGGAGGGCGTCGAGTTCGGCGACTGCGGCCGCCAGTTCCGCCTCGATCTGGCCGCGTTCGTCGCGGTCGACTGCGTTGCGAAGCTCGGCGCGCAGTTCCTCGATGTGCTGTTCGATCGTCATCTTCGTCTCCTTGACGTTTGTGAAAGATGGAAACGACGCGGCGGAAGGACGATGACGGGTCAAGGTTCGCGCCAGCGACCGGCGGAGCCGGCGCGCGGAGGAACCGATTTTGTCGGAGCAAGGCGCAGGCAAAATTGGAGGGGCCGCGTGACCTTGAGGCGGCATTGTCCTTCCGCCACACTGGCAGATCTCAGCAGACAGGGGTGTTCTCTCGTGTGGCACCATGCCGAGAGGCCGCGGCAACCGCGGGGTTGGCTGGAGGCAACGTCGCTATGAGCAGGCGCTATCGAATAGGCCAGGCCATCGTGACGGAGGAGGAACCGGCCTTCGGGGCGATCCTGAAGGAAGCCCATCGGACACGGCAGCGACCGGTCTGCCTGTGCTGCGACGAGGGGGCGGCGATGTATATCGCGCGCATCGGCGAGCAGTTTCTCGTCAAGCGTATGCCATTGTCGGGCTCCGACCATGACCCGCAATGCCAATCCTACGAACCGCCCTACGAGCTGTCGGGCCTCGGCCCGTTGATTGGTGGAGCGATCCAGCTTGATCCGGCAAATGGTTTGGCGGCGCTGAAACTGGATTTCTCACTGTCGAAGCGCGGGGCGCAAAAAACTGTGGGATCGCCGGGACAGAGTGAGGCACCGGTCAAGAATGAGGCCAGGAAACTGTCGCTGCGCGGGCTGCTTCATTATCTCTGGCATCAGGGCGGGTTGACCGAGTGGACGGCGCATTGGGCCGGCAAGCGCCACTGGTTTCAGGTGCGAAGCCATCTCCTGGACGCCGCCGCGACGATGACTGTCAAAGGTGCAGCACTTTCGGAGCGCCTGTTCGTCCCTGAGAATTTTCGACTGGATGACAAGGCGGGCATCGAACAACGACGCGCGCTTGCGCTTGCAGATATACGCGCGCCGTCGGCTGGGCCGAGGAAGCTGATGTTGCTGATCGGAGAGGTGAAGGAATTTGCATCAGCCCGCAGCGGCCAGAAGATCGTCGTTAAGCATATGCCGGGCTTCCCGCTGATGATCGAGGAAGGCGTGTGGCGGCGGCTGCAGAAGCGTTATGCTGCCGAGCTGGAACTCTGGCAGGCCAATGACGGGTTCCATCTTGTCGTTGTCGCGACGTTTGGGATGACGCAGTCCGGGCTTGCCAGTGTCGACGAGATCGCCCTGGTGTCGACAAGCGAGCAATGGCTGCCGATCGAGAATGCCTACGAGCACCGGCTGGTCGAAGCTCTGTCGCGGCTCAGTCTGAAAAGCGTCAAGGGCCTGCGGTTCAACTTGTCATCGATGCAGCCGATCGCAGCGGCCACCCTGCCCCATCGCCGGCCGTCGCCGGCAGCGCTCTATATCGTGCCGCCGGATGCCGACGAAGATTTCGAGGTGGCGCTTTCGGAGATGATCGCGGCACGCCCCGATGTCGAACCATGGGTCTGGCGTGTGGCCGAAGGCGATATGCCGCCCTTCCCTCTTGGATGATCTAGCCCTCGGTCGATATCACTGGCATGAATCGATCCCCGGCGACCGATTCAAAACTCTCATTGGACGCAGATTCCCCAACAGGCGATTCTGTAACCATGATTGCCCAGCCCTATCATCTCTATGTCGAGCGGATCGATGCGACCAAAAACATGGCGCGATTTTATGCGCTGTCGATCCAGCCGACCCTGTTCGGACAGGCGTCGCTTTTGCGCTGCTGGGGCCGTATCGGTTGCCGCGGCCAACAGAAGGTTCATATGTTCGAGCATGAGGATGAGGCAGTCGAACTGTTCCTCGAATTGCTTTGTGAAAAGCGCAAAAGGGGCTATCGCCCACGCACAAGCTGTGGAAACTCGGGGGTTTCGGCGCGGTTTGCGGCGTCAACACAATGACATCGCCCCGATTGGCTGTCACTCATTCCGACATTGATGACGATGCGGAGACTAGGACATGACGACAACAAACGAAATCGCCGACAAGCTTGCCACCGAACATGGCCTGACAAAGGTTCAGGGAAAGGCTGTGGTTGAGGCAGTGATTGCTGCCATCACCGAGGCGGCGATTGCCGGCAACGAAACATCCCTGCCGGGCTTCGGGAAATTCAAAGTGAAGGACACGCCGGAGCGCGAGGGGCGCAATCCGGCGACCGGGGCGACCATCAAGGTCGCCGCCGCCAAGAAGCTTGCGTTCACGCCAGCCAAGGCGCTCAAGGATGCACTCAACAAGTGACATGACGAAAGCCCCGCTCGGATCGAGCGGGGCTTTGCGAATGCTTAGCGGCGTGTGTTGCGCGACCAGATAAGCTGCAGACCTTCCTGGCCCTGGACTTCGGTGAGCGTCGCGTAAATCGGGGCCGGAAAGCTCGGGTCGTCGAGCTTGACCGAGATGTAGTCGCGCTCGGTTTCGCGGGCCTGCTTCTGCCACCCTGCGCCGAACTCGACATTGCCCGCCAGGACCCGGAAGTCGGGAGCGTCTTCCGAGCTGCGCTCGACCCGGACGATCTTGGCCTTGACGTTGAGGTTGAGGGTCTTGATGGTGCCGGAAAAGCCGTTTTCCGAAGTGGTGAAAGAGCCGATGGTTGCCATTGTTATGTTCCTTTTCAATTGCTCGGGCCGCGCCCATCGCGACCTCGATGGCTGTCGATCAGACCGGGGGCGATCGGCCCGCACCTGAAAAGGCCGGAACGAAGTGGAGGACGGCCATGGGCCGAGGCTTTCTTGCTTCGCGAGGAATGGACGCGTAGCGGCCAGGGGAAGAAAACGAGCCGGCCGTTGCGGATGCCGATCGAGCCGAACAGCGTGAGGCGGCCTTCGGTCAGACATGCCCCATCGAGACCGCAGTGGGTGCGCCTTGCGCACGATCAAGGAAAGGCAATGGCGATAGAGGCGCGACACCAGCAGCGACAATGTTATCGCCGCCGCATTGATCCCGCCCGCCTTTAGGCAAGGCGATCACCATCACGAGCGCGCGACACCTGCGAGCTTTCGGGCCGCAGCCGCTTGTTTGACGGTGCTGGCGACAGTCTTGAGAAAGGCAGGGCTGAAGGTGCCGATCGGCTTTGTTGTCTCGAAGTCGAATGCCTTGTCGAGCTCTACCCGATTATATTCGTCGAGAATGATCCAGCAGGGGAAATCCAGTCCGGCGCGACGACACTCCATCTGACTGATGGCAAGCGACACCCGCTCAGTTCCGGGCAATTGAGACGTGATCGGGAAGAGAAACACAACGCCTGGCACGGCGAGCGTGCGAACGACGACGCAAGTGGGCCTTGCCTTGCGGCCCGACTCTTCTCCAGCGGCAGCCTCGCGGTTCCACAGATAGAAAAACCGGACGATCTGCCCAGGCTCAAGCATTGTCAGTCCCGATGATATCGTCCAGCCCGGTCATCAATTCCTGATGAATGTCTTCCGGCGCGTCGAGCAATCCATAGGCTTGCGTGTGCGAACGGCCGATGAGCCTTCGGTATTGCTCGGCGGTCAGGATGACCAGCTTGTCTTTGCCCCGCTTGGTCAGGCTCACTGGTTCGACAAGGGCCGCCTCGAGGATTTCGCCCGAAGCGCGATTCATGTCTGAAAAGGTAAACTGCTTCATCGTAAAGCCTCCATTGTGAGTTACCTACAATACGTATTCTATGCGATTCATGCAATCTAAATCGGCGGTGGCGTTCGGATCGTCAAGTGCAGGGACGAGCGCCAGATGCCCGTCCCTGCGAGGGCTGATTTATGTCAGCCAAGGCAGATCCTGCATGGCCTGGATCGGAAGCTGTAGGTCCTGTTCCGCGCCCCTAAGCCGACGGGCATGGATGGCAATTCCCGTCTGCCGAACAATGTCCCTCATAACAGGCGCTAAGGAGCCAAGCTCTTCGTCGGTCAACGGAACCAGCTCGGGATAATCGATATCGACACCCGTGTCATCGACGGCCACAGCGCTGATCCAGCGACCCCCATCGAGGCGGTATTCGTGCGTGTCGTAGTCGATGTCGATCTCATCCAGAAGATTGATTGTGAACCGCCCGAATATCTCGATCTCGCCCTCCAGTTGGAAAGCGGCAAATTCGTCAGCGACGAGAACTTTCCGCTCCAAGTCCATAATGGTGCGAACCCGATCGATAGCGGCGTCGAGTCCGTCGATCAGACGCTCATGAAGCTCTCGGGAAAAAGCGCTACGGCAACCGAGGCGATTTGCAAGGACGATGAGCCGGAAGCCGGCGAGTTCGGTATACAGCATCAGGCTAGCGTTTGATGTCATGATGTGATCTCCTTCATCTTGATGACGGAGATCGGCCACTCCTTGGCAAAGAGGGGTCAAGGACCGCGCACGCGGCTTGCAAGCGGGGAACCGATTTTGTCGCTTGCGGCAAAATTGGGGGAGCCCGCGCCGTCCTTGACGCCGGATTTGCTGGAGTAGAATAGGACGTCAGAGAGAGAAGAGACACGCGGCCCCAAAGGGGACGCGACTGTTTCCGACACAGTCGGCATGCGTCTTAAAATGATGACTAGGCTGCATCCCGTCGTGACTCTGACTGCAGATCGTGAAGAAAGGCCACGGATCGCTGCGCCTGAGCGGCGGCCTGGACGATGAAGCGCTTGTCGTTCTTCAAGACCGAGAGCCACGAGGCGAGATAGCTGGCGTGGTCGGGGCGGGGTTCCATTTCCGGTACGATGCCGAGATCGGCGGCGAGAAAGACGGCACCGAGTTCGGCGATCAGCTCTTCGCGCGCACGTTCCGTGCGGTCTTTCGTATATCGCGACAGATCACGATTGAGCCGGTGGGTGGCACCGACCCAATGCACACTTTCGTGCGCGAGCGTGGCATAGTAGCTCTCGACGTCCCGGAATGTCTCGATCGGCGGCATCTGGATGATATCCGGCCCCGGCGCGTAAAAGGCTTTGTCGCCGCCGTGCCGGATGACAGCACCGGTGGCCGCGAAGAATGCGTCCGCATGCGCGATCCTGTCGATCGGTCGAGCGGTTCCACCATAGGGCGCATCCGCGTACCGGTCCCCCAGATCGTCGATCTGTTCGACGTTGAAAACAGTGTAAGCTTTCAAGAAGGGGATATCGCGCTCTATCTCGTTTCCCGCGCCATCGGTCTCGGTCTTGCTGATCCGGTTGGCATACACCACCATCGAGCCGGTCTCCCCCTTTCTGACGCATGCGCCGAGCTCCTGCGCCTGACGAAATGTCATCCAGGTCGACGCGGCATAGCCCCGGGCCATGGCTTCAGACCAGAGCAGCAGCACATTGATGCCCGAATAAGGTTCGCCGTTGTGGCGTAATGGCCGCGACACGCGACCGGCAAGATGCTGCTTGTTGTTCCAAGGCTGCACCCACGGCCGCACGCCCTCATTCAACGCGGCGGTGATCTTGTCCGTGATGCGCGCATAGACGTCCAGCCGCTGTTCGTTGGTCCTTTTGTCCTTCTTCATCGTCCTGTCCTCACCTTTGCAAACCGCGCCTATCGCGGTTCGTCACGGCGGTCGCTCAAGCGGCAGGCGGAGGCGGCGCACCCGCTGAGAGACAAGATTGGCTGTCGGAACCCTGGCGGACGGGCCGAAACGAAGTGGAGGACGGCTTGGCCGTTGCGACCGTTTATCTCCGGCGACGCTAGACCGCACACCGGGACGAACCGCGATCGGCACGACCTGGCTTTCAAAACGAGAAGAGCCGGCGCGTAAGAAACGCGCCGGCTCTTGTCCGACGAAGGAAGGGGCTTGCGCCCCTTCGGTTCAATCGAAGGCCGACATTTGCAGCGACGCGGCCTTCTGGTCGATCGACAGCGCCATGACCGTGGAACCGGCGCGTTCATAGGGCTTCCAGGTATCGCCGGTGATGTCTTCGTAGGCCGAGACGGCACCTTCTGCCGCCATGCGGAGCACGTGCGCCTGCAAGCCCATGTCGGCGGCAAATTCTCGCTTGCGCTGCGCCCGGCTGTCGAAGCCAACCGGGCCATCGAGATCTTCGTTGCGATCGTCATTGGAGAGCTTGGTGGTGAGGTCCCGCGCCTCGGTGACCGCGCGGCTGTAGAATTGCCCGGCGCCATAGGCCGAGCCGACGAAGGAGCCGACGATGCGCTGCATGTGGATCTGCATGGCCTTTTCCGCGAGGCCCTCTTTCAGCGCGTCGGCGCTGTCGATGAGTTGGCTGCGATGAAGCTCGCGGATGCCGTCGCTGTCGACGATGGCAAGGCCGAAGCTTTCGCAGATGCGGGTTGCCTGCGGCGCGTCGGGGCACGCATGGCGAACCATTTCGAGGGTGGTGGCGCGTTGTGCGGCGGGGCGGGCCTTGGAAGAGCGGTTGAGCGATGTCATGATCGACGTCCTTGTGTGTGGTTGAGCGAAGCCCGGGGCTGCCGGTTTCCGGCCCTGTCCCTCGGGTGCGGTCGACACGAACCGGGCAAGCGGCCTGGCCCAAGGTCAGGTCGATGCGCTCGAGCGAGGTGAGGATGCGGAGGATGCGGGCCGCGCAGCGGTCTGCAGCAAACGCGGCCACGCCTTGCGCAGCGCGCGTCGATCCTGCCGCCACGCGGCGCGGAACGCGGCCTTTGACCAGGTTGCGACCGGTTCAGACCGCAGCAAACCCGTGGACTGAGCCGGAAGCTGCTCGACGTCTTTGCCAAACACCGGATGGCATCGCTCATCGCCGCCGCGGCGCGCCACCGCCCCGGCGAACAATCGGCAGACGATCGGTCCGCCGATGGTTTCTCGACGCATAGGTCGAGATCTCACTGCGGTTCGGCCGGCTCGTCGTGCACAAGGCGCTCGATGGTCCAGGCAATCGCCGCGGCAACGCTTGAAGATCTGCGAAAGACAAACCGGCCCCGCACCACCATGGTCTTGACGCGACGGTTGCGACGATCATCGGCTCGCCTCTGCGCCGGCCTCAGGCGTTGACCAGCCCGGTTGGACCGACCGGCCCTTGCGGTTCGCCTCGGCATCTCACGCCTCGGTCCAGCCGACGAAGCTCGACGGTCCGGCATATGGCCGGTCACGCGCTTCATCGATGACGAAGCCGAATGCGCCGATGTCGTAGATCGCCTCATCGACTAGGTAGCGCCGTTGTTCGTCCGCCGGTGCGCGGCCACCGGTCGATCGCCTGCCACCGAGCATGGCGATGCATTCGACGAAGCCAGGATGCTGCCTGGACTGGATGGCCGAGACCACCACCCACCGGTCGGCGTTGTCGCGGTCGAAGCGGCTGCGGTCCTTGGCGCTGGACTCTCCGGGTTGGAGAACCTGACCGTGTATTGCTTCCCATGCCTGCGGGTAGACATTGCGCAAGATGTCGTCGGCATGGCGCTTTTCGAAATCTGTGAACAGATCGGGATAGGCTGCAGCCACTGCGACCCAGGCGCAATCCTCCTCGTAAAACCCGTCGCCGGCGCGCAAACTCGACGCAACGAGCCTGTTGCGGTCCGGCGAAAGCGCAAATCCGCCGTGGCTTGCGGTGCTATGGGCGACGATCCCGGCGGCATAAAGCACCGCGTGTTGCGATTGGCCCCAGGGCGTCGAAGTCCGAGCCGAGACTGTCCGGCGGTTGAGCTCAGCCAGCTGAGCGACATGGGTCGCCCATTCCTCGACTGTGCGCTGGAAGCCGGCCTCGTCGACCGGATCGGTTCGCCGATCGTGGAAGTCGGCGATCGTCCAATCCTCGATCGGTCGCCCCAGGCCCCAGGCCTTGACAAGGTAAGAGCCGGCTTCGTTTGTGACCATGGCGAAGGCCTGATCACCGACCAGAGCCGCGATGAGACCGTCGCGGGTTGTTCCGTAAAGGGGAGATGTTGCGGACATTGTCTACTCCTGTCCATGTCTGGAAATGAAAACGCCGCCGGCAAGCCGGCGGCGGAGGGTGGAAACTGGGTGGCAGGGCTACTCGGCCGCCTCGCGGAAATCGTCGGCGCCATCACCTTCGCTGAGGTCGGACGCCGGACCCTCGTCCTCTGTCGCGGGGGCTGTCTCGTCATCCTCCTCGAAGTCGGATGTCGCGGAAGTGAAGCGGCTCGCCCAGGCTCGGACCTCGGCAGCGTCTGGCGCGATCGATGCTGCCGGCAGAACAAGGCGGTCGTCGGCGAAATGGTCGACCACAGCCGCGCGGGTGTCCTTGACCTTGATGCGGCCTGGAACGCCGGCAGTTTCCGCGACGGCCTCCAGCGCGGTGCGCGACAGGCACGCTAGGAACTCCTCACTCGCCATGTTGGGCAGGAACTGGTCAGCGCCGATGGCATCGCCGGCGATGCGGGCAACCAGTCCGCTATCGGAGCGGTTGCGACGAAGCGACAGAACCTCGATCAGCACAGAGCGGGCGACCTGGCCAAGGGTTTGGCGATCGAAGGACAGCTTTCCGTCCTCATCGATCAAACGGGCCGCATGCGGGGCGCATTTGGCATGACCGTAGGGATTGTCGGATGCGCCGCTGGCAATCGTGACGTTCTGGCCGGTTAGGGCAAGGACGAGCAGCGCCGTCAGTGTGTCATTCTCGATGGGAGCACGCGCGAGCGCCTCGTGAAGGGCATCCGTGCGCAGGTCCCCGATCATGTCGAGACCCTTCTGGGTGATGTCGGGACGGGCCTTGGGCGGTTCGAGTTCATCGACAACCGTCTCGACGCCATCGGCATCCTTGACCACCTTCGGCTTCTTGGCTTCCGGCATGCGATAGGCGACCGATTGCACCGAACCGTCGCGGGCATTGATGTACCAGCCCGTCAGATCCCCCTTGCCGGGCTTGCCGTAGACCTGTTGCGCCTTGGCGGGCAGCTTGGCCTGACCGTATTCGTTGGCCTCGATGATCGCGCCGCGCTTGGGCAGGTTGTTCGATAGCCACTCCTGCTGGGCACCGAGGAACGCCTCGACATCCGTGGTGTAGCGGCCGTCCTCGTCAGCTGGAGCAAACAGATCATCGACCCAGGTGATGCCATAGGCCTGAGCCAGATCGTCGCCGAAACTTGCATGCTTGGCGAGCATCCGGGTTCTTGTGAGCGCGCGAGCGAGCTCCCACCAGGAAACCTGCGGCTCCTGCTTCTTCGGCTTGTACTTCTTCCAGACCTCGGCCTGCTCGTCCTGGCCGGCCGAAGCGATGGTGCGCAGTTGCTGCTCATTCGGCATATCGCCGCGCGCCATCTGGTCGAGCATGACGGGCAGGATATTGGCGAGCAGCCGCAGCTTGCGGATTTGGCGGACCGGAAGGGCAAGCGCAAGCGCGATCGACTCCTCGGTCCAGCCGAGAGCGACCAGGCGTTCGATCGCGCGCCATTGATCGACGGGGTTGAGCGGTTCACGGGCGATGTTTTCGGCGAACGACTGCATCGCGCCGAGATCGTCGCCCGGGTCGGCAACCAGGACCGGGATTTCGGCAAGCTCGGCGACCACGGCCTGAGCGGCGCGACGGTGACCAAAGACGATGATGTAGCTGTTCCCGCCTTCCGGATCGAGCTTGACGACCGGTGGCTGCACCACGCCGATTGCCTTGATCGAGGCGCAAAGCAGCGCATCGGACTGCGGGGAGGATTTCGACTGGCGCGCCCTGTCGGGATTGTCCTTCAGGCTGCGCGGATCGACTGTCATCAGTTCCATGGGAAAGGTCCTTTGTCGGTTGCGGGCGGACGGGCTGTCCTTGCCCTCTCGTCTTCTTCTCGAAGACATCCCCCGGACTGCGGGACCGGACTGCGGCTGCAACTGCGCCGGAGCGGACCTGGCTTGCTAGCAAGCGAGGCACACGTGCCTTGCGCGGCGAGCGGGCCCGGTCTGGCGACCGGGGCGATTGAGGGAACCGTCAGCCGCTGGCCGGTCCTGCGAACGGTGACCTATTTCTCTTGCCTTTCTTGCTCCCTCGTACTTCTCTTCCTCCGTTGGCCCTCCCTTCCTTGGCCCGACGGCCACCCCTCATCCGTCCAAGAGGCCGGGTCATCTCATTTTAAGCAATTGCTGGTGAACTCGAGACATGACAAAGCCGCCACGCAAGCCATCGCAACCTCTCTTGCGGGAAACCGAAGCGCCGATACGGTCGCGACCGCGCAAACCGCGCGATCCGGCACAGCCGCACCTTCCATTCGATCCGATGCCCGACCGGGTGGAGCCTTGCCTGGCACTCCTGAAGGCGAAACCACCCCGCGGGCCAGACTGGCTGTTCGAGGTCAAATGGGACGGCTACCGGGTGGCGGTCCATATCAAGCCGAACGATATCCGGATCATCACCCGTGGCGGACACGATTGGACCGATCGGTTTCCGGGGATCGCGGCTGCGGCTCGCACAATCGGCGTCGGCACGGCCATCCTTGATGGAGAAGCCGTGGTTTTGGATGCGCAGGGCCGTTCCGATTTCGGCGCCCTGCAGCGCTTGCTTGGAGGGCGGGGCGGCAGACAAGCCTCCGGCGAAGCGATCCTTTATGCCTTCGACCTCCTGTATTTCGACGGTCACGACCTGACCCGCATGGAGCTGTCCGGGCGGCGGCATCTGCTGGAAGATCTGGTGGGCGAAAGTGACGGGCCGATCCGCCTCTCGCAGGAAGTCGAAGCAGATGGAGAGGCGCTGCTGGCTGCGGCCTGCGCGCACGGGCTGGAAGGCATTATCGCCAAGCATCGCGACAGCGCCTATCGCTCAGGCCGGCTCGGCGACTGGCTGAAGATCAAGTGCGTCCAGAGCGATAGTTTCGTCATCATTGGCTACGAACCGTCGGCCTCGGCGCGCGGCGGAATCGGCAGCCTGTTGCTGGCAGCGTATCGCAGTGATCAATTGGTGTATGTCGGCTCTGTCGGCTCGGGCTTCAAGGAAAGCGACGCGGTCGAACTTCGCCAGATGCTGGACAGGTTGAAGACGAAGCGCCCGCCCGTTGCGGTCGACAAAAAAGGGGTTGTGTTTGCGCAGCCGACCTTGATTGCCGAAATCGAATACCGCGCCTGGACGGATGATGGCAAGCTGCGGCATGCATCGTACAAAGGGCTTCGGGACGTCCAGGACAATGCGGCAATCTACAAGCTCAGCGAATAGCGCGAACCGGCAAAAAAGAAAGGGCGCTCAACCCTTTCGGGGAGCGCCCTTCTAAAGACCCGGACAGCTTCGAACGCGCGGCGCTCGCCACAGCAGGAGACCATCAAAACGGGTGATGACTGGTAGATGCGCATCGCCGGCACCGGTTTCAAGTGGTCGCAAACGCGCGACAGCTTACCCGGCTTCCCGGTTATCGTCGTCCTGCCCCTCGGCGGTTGCCGCGAGATCTTTTTCGATCTGATCGAGCTCAGCAAGCTTGAGCTCCAGCTCGGCTTCGAAGGAAAAGCGTTCTCCCAGACGCGGGGTGTAGGAGCCGAGGCGTCGCTTGGCGTCGGCAAGTCGGCTACGATGGTTCTCCTGTTCCTGCTCGAAGCCGGCAAGGGCATGCTCGAGGCGGGAGATCGCGCCGATCGGCGTAGTGGTCACAGCAAGCTCGATCTCGTAGTCACCGCCGGTTCGTCGAAGCATCGTCTCGTAGCGGTAGCCGTCCTTGCCGAACCGTTCGCCATTGAAGACGAGATCGAAACCACCGATCGTCGCGAGGATGGTCCCCCCTGTCTGCTGCAACTGGACCAGCGTCAGAATTTCCCGCATCAGGGCACGACCGGCAAGCTTGCGCTCGTTGAATGCGGCATCTCGAACGTCCATTGCAAAGGCGTCGCCAGATGTCGATATCGATCGTTCGATGTCCTTGCCCGTATCTTCAATGCGCTTGGTCGACATGTCGATGTCGCGTTCCGCATCGCGGATTTGCCGGCGGATGGCGTGCTGATCGTCGATATGGGCGGCGCGCAGCCGGTCGAGGCGGGCGATCTCGGCTTCCAACCCGGCCTTCTGCATCAGCCGCTGGTCGCCCGACGCAATCGCCTTGGCCATGGCGAACTGATTGGCCTGCCCCTCGCCCATGTCCTCCAGCCGCCGGACGCTAGTATCGCCGGAAAGAGCTGCCGCGATAAACCGGGCCTTTCGCTCGTTGTTCTGCCACATAGTGGCATCGAGGCTCCCGAGCGTTGCATAGGCAAACACATCGATTTCGTCGTGTTGGTTGCCCTGGCGGATGATCCGGCCCTCGCGCTGCTCGATTTGCGATGGAAGCCAGGGCACGTCGAGATGATGCAGTGCCTTCAGCCGGGCCTGGACGTTGACGCCGGTGCCCATGGTCTCGGACGAACCGATCAGCACGCGGACCTTGCCGGCATTGAAGTCGTTGAACAGCCGCTGCTTTGCATCCGACTTCTTGTAGTCCTGCATGAAGGCAACTTCAGATGCCGGCACGCCGAGACGCACGAGCTCGTCGCGGATCCAGCGGTAGGCGGAAAAACCGCGCGACGCCTCGACATTGATCGTGCCGAGATCGGAGAAGATCAACTGGCCGGCACCCGGCCGGTCGAACGGCTTGCCGTCCTTGCGGCGATACTCGGCCTCTCCCGTTTCCTGCCAGATCCGATAGGTGTTAGCGACGAGCGCATTCAGCTTGTTGGCTGTCTCATTGCCCACGGCTTGATCGACCAGGCGCAAGTCGATCGCAGCATGGCGGCCGTCGGTGATGACCGAGAGCAGAATATCGTCACCGGGCTTGGCCGGGCCATTGCGCATCTCGATCGCCTTGATCCGCGCGTCGAGATGTTTCTGGTAGGACTTGAAAGCCGGCGTCGGCTCAGCGGTGACGATCTGGCGCCGGCCGCCCGAGATCTCCGGCACCTTGACATAGGTCCTGAGATCCACCGGCAGCACGACGTCGGCGAAGGAGCGGAACATGGCGATGAGTTCCGGCACGTTGACGAACTGGCTGAACCGCGTGACCGGCTTGTACTTGCCGGACGGCTGCAGCTCGAGCTCGGTCAAGGTATCGCCAAAGGTCGAGGCCCAGGCATCAAACTCGTGCAAACCGCGTTCTGACAGCGCTGCCGGATCCATCATCCGCTGCACCGAGAACATCTCGCCGAGCGTGTTGGTGATCGGCGTGCCCGACGCCAGCACCAGCGCCCTGCCTGGGTTCTTCGTTTCGATGAAGCGGGATTTGACGAACAGGTCCCAGGCGCGCTGCGAGCCGTTTGGATCAACGCCGCGCAGCGTCGACATATTGGTGGCGAATGACAGCTTGCGGAACTCCTGCGCCTCGTCGACGATGATCTGGTCGATCCCGAGCTCGGAGATAGTCAGCAGATCGTCCTTGCGGGTGGAGAGCGCCTCCAGCCGTTCCTTGTGGCCCTCCTTCATGCGCTCGATCCGCTTGCGCGACAGCCGGTCGTCTCGCTCGACCTTGGTCAGCAGCTCCTCGTAAAGCTCTAATTCGTCTTGGATCATCTGCGCCTCGAAGGCCGAGGGCACCGCGATGAAGCGGAACGCCGAGTGGGTGATGATGATGGCATCCCAGTTTGCGGTCGCCGCCCGTGAAAGGAAGCGGTGGCGCTTCTCCTTGAGGAAATTGGTCTCGTCGGCGACCAGGATGCGGGCATTCGGATAGAGCGCCAGGAATTCGCGGGCGGCCTGCGCCAGGCAATGGCCGGGCACGACCAGCATTGCCTTGGCAATCAGGCCGAGCCGCCGCTGTTCCATGATGGCGGCCGCCATGGTCAGTGTCTTGCCGGCACCGACGGCATGGGCGAGATAGGCAGCGCCCGCCGAAATGATTCTCCAGATGCCCCGCTTCTGATGCCCATACAAAGAAAAGGCGCCAGAGGCGCCGGGAAGCTGGAGATGATCGCCGTTGAAGGATCGCGGCGCGATGTTGTTGAATGTATCGTTATAGAGCCGCGCCAGACGGTCAGTGCGGTCGGCATCCGACCAGATCCACGACTGGAAGGCCGTCTTGATCTTGGCAAGTTTTTCCTTGGCGGCCTCCGTCTCGACGGTGTTCAACACACGCCGCTCAGTCTCGCCATCCTGAACCGTGTCGAAAATCTGCGGCACCGAGGAGTTCAGGGCGTCGGAGAGAAGCTGACCGGCATGGCGGCGATGGGTGCCCCATTCCGTTGTGCCTGATGCCGACCACTCCAACTGCCGGGAATTGACGTTCCAGGTCGCCAGTTCCGGCAGATGGTGGATGGAGATTTCGGCGTCCATGGTCTGTTTCACGAAGGCGACAACATCATTGGCCGGGATCCACGGCGCACCGAGGCGCGCGGTGATGTCGGAAGGCCTGAGATCGGCGGGCTGCACGCGCTCAAGTGCTGCGACGTTGGGCGCGAATGCGGGATCGAGGTCGGCGGCAGCGCGTGCAACAGTAAGCTTCGACCGGACAGCGCCGGACAGATAGGCGTCAGCCATGTGCCACGAACCATCAGCGGGATCGCGGAAGATCGCCTCCCCAAGTTCACTGATAACATCCTCAACGTCACGATGTAGCAGCTCGGCGATATGATCGGGATCGACATGGCCCCGTTCGTTCAAAACGACGGCGAGCGCGTCCAATGCCGAGGTGATGACGGGTGCCGGCGGCGGCGCGATCACCCGTTCGGTGAAGATCGGCCCAGGCTTGGCGGTGTTGGTCTCAAGATCGTAGTCCTCGATCGAGGCCACCAGCCAGCAATCGGGGTCATCGAGGAAAGGCGCAAGGTTCGCTCGGCGATGGACTTCCCTGATCTCACCGGTTTCCGGATCCTGCGACGTCGAGACCGTCGTGAAGTTGATCGGACCGAACTCATGCACGAAGCTCGACCAGGCGATGCGCAAAGCAACCTGCGCCTTCTGCCAGGGCTGGTCGCGCTCCTGAAGCTTGAGAATGAGCCGAACCCCATCGCGGATCGGGATAAGCTTGCGGATAATCAACGCATGCTTTGCAAAGATGCCATCCGTACTCCGTCCTTTCCTGACCGCGACCGGGGCAGCGACGCCGTCCACCACCTGCATCAAGGCCGTCGCCTTGCCAATAAAATAACTACCTTCGCGCACCTTTGGATCGTCGGGCCGCTCTGCCATCGCGTCCGCAACCTCATTCTCGAGTGCGAAATCGATTGTGGGCGGCTCTCCGTCATAGATGCCCGAAGGAAGGACTTCGATGGCAGCGTTCAGGATCGTTTGAAAATCTTTAACTGTCGGCTGGCAGGTATAGGTCTCGCCGAACGGACCTGACGTGAGCGCGTGGAGCCCCAACACCATGCCTGGATGATCGGCAAACCATTTGTTGATGCGGAGACTACCGCCCTCGCCTGCGGCCTGGACATAGGCGAGATCGAGCCAACTGCTGTCTCCTGCCTGCTCTTGCGTGCGGCGCTTGCGGAAGAACAGGATATCGACGACGACATCGGTACCGGCGCCTTCGCGAAAGCTGCCCTCGGGCAGGCGAATTGCTCCGATGAGATCGGCCATGGCGGCGATGTACCCGCGAGCTCGCGCGTCCGCCTTGTCCATTGTGCCGGACGAGGTGACGAAGGCGGCAATTCCGCCCGGTTTCAGCCGGTCGATAGCCTTGGCAATGAAATAGTCATGCAGTCGGAAACCGAGGGAGCGAAAAGCTGGATCGCTCTTCACTGTCCGATCGGAGAACGGCGGGTTGCCGATCGCCAGATCGAAATGATCAGGCAGATCGATTCGCGCGAAATCGCCAGCAATGATCCTTGCCCGCGGCTGCAGCAGTCGAGCGATGCGCGATGTCACCGGATCGAGCTCGACGCCGGTGACATGGCTGAACTTAGAGATTGCGTCAGGCATCAGCGCCGGGAAAATGCCGACGCCGATCCCAGGCTCGAGCACCCGGCCGCCGGCAAATCCCAACCGAACCAGCCCCGCCCAAATGGCGCGAACGATGAACTCCGGCGTGAAATGGGCATATTGGGTGCAGCGGGCCAGCGAAGCATAGTCGGCTTCTTCGACCGCCGACTGCAGATTGGCGCCAAGTTCCTCCCAGCCTTTGCGGAACGCCGCATCGCCCGGCCGGCGGAACATGCCGCTGGCAAGCTCCGATGCGCCAAAACCGGTGAAACGGATCAGTCTTTCCTGCTCGTGCGTCCGTGCCGGGCGATCCTGGCGCTCGATCTCTCGCGCTGTCAGGATCGCGGCGATATTGTCGGCGGCGCGCTCACGCCAGGACGCCGCCAGATTGCGGCTGCCATTGAGCCTGAAATCGATTTTTTCGCGCATCGGCGGTGCGAACTTTGCTTGCGCTGCGACAACTGGGACCCGCAGGGTGGCGGGCGCCGGCTTTTCCACCGGATCGCTTTGGTCGAAGACAGCGTTCAACGCTGGCGCTCCAAGGTCGAAGCCCGAGGAAAGGGCAGTATTGCCGAAGAGATCGAGGGTGAAGGGATCGTCATGGGTCACGGGAAGTCCTTTCGTGAGATCAAGGCGCGGGCTCCGGCAGTGGGTGCTGCAGGGCCGGTGAAAAGGGATAGAGAGGGAGATGGCCGGGGCGCTTAGGCCGCGACAGCGTCGCTCAGGTGACGGATCTGAACGGGGAGCTTGGCGGCGACCTCGTCGTCATCAAGGTCATCGAGCCGCTTCCAGACCTTCGCCTGCGTGGCAGAAAACACCAGGACAAGACGCTGGCCAGCAAAACCCTGAACGAAACGCTGATCGCCATAGGCGCGAAAATCCGGCGCGGTGATGCTCCAGATATGGTCGAGTTTTTCGACCCGGCTCATCGCGCGGACCGGGCGCGATTGCCGCTCGACGATTGCGCTCCGCATCCGGTTGATCGCGCCGCTATCGCCAAGATCACAATAGCTATGAAACCAGCGGAACTGATCGTCGATCTTCAGGCTGAAGAAAACGCTCGTCACGCGTGCCGCCTGGAATTCGCGCATGGCAAAATGGTCGGCGCGCATCAAGAGCGGGGCTAAGATGTTGAACATCCGATCGTGGTCGGCCTCTGATATCTCGAACCATTCGCCGGCATAGAGCCTGCCGGAATGGCGCGCCTCATCGAAGGGCGCCTGGGCGTGCCGGGTCATCATCGCGTAGAATTCGTGGCGGCTGGCCACACCTTCGAAGATCTTGCGGGTTTCGGGATGGCTGGTCATAGCTTGCTCCTGAGGTTGCGGTCCGAAGAGCCCTTGTCTCCGGACCTTTTGATCACCCCATCCGCAATCGCCGCCTGGCGAATTGCCGGGTCAGGGGCCGCGCCAGCGGGCGGAGACTTGCCCTTGACGCGGCAAACGCCCATGCGGCATGCCCTTCTTCATCCTTCCTCCCTGTCCCGTTTTTGCTGCAGTTCCTCGTTCCAGTCGGACGCGTTCGGACGAAGCCGTTGAAACCCGCAGTCCTGGCCAGTCGAGATCTGCCGCAACCTGTCGGCATAGGCCTCGCCCTGGCTATTGCGGTCGGTCGCGGCCACCAAAAGATCGAGGTGACCGGCAAGTAGGATTACCGCGGCCTCGGTTGCCGGCGACCAGCCGCCGGCCGTGCTGACATAGAGCGTGTCGGCGCGGGATCGTTCGAGTGCTGAAAGGCTCAGGGCATCGATTGCCGCCTCGGTGACGCAAAGCCTTAGCCCTGCCGGATTCCCGAACCGGAAAAGCGACTTTGCGCCCCCGGACGAAAATCCGCGCCAGGCTGGTCCTCTCTCTTCCCAGCCGCGGATTGTTCCCGCATCATCCTGATGGGCGAACCAGGCGCTCGCCGACGGTCCCTGGCGGATCAGCCGGGCGTCGATTGCCAGTTGCAACTGATGGCGCGGGATGGCGCGCACCCGGGTCAGATAGTCGTGGGCGGCAGAGCCGAGACGAAGGACCGGGCGGGCCGACCATCGCTCGAAAATATCCGCCTCCGGCCGGCGTGATCGGCGCGGTCCCCAGGCAGGCTGTGCAGGCGCCATGCCGGCCAGGGCGCTGACCGCGGCAAGCGTTGCCTGGAAATGGCCGGGCTGGAGCCAGCCGACCAGTGCAAAGACATCGCCCTTGCGGTCCGAGAGCGGATCGAACCACCCTCTTCCCTCGTGAGTGACGATTATGATTTCGGCGCCCCGCCGATATTTGACGGCGCGGCGCGTGCTCTCCTTCAGATCGATTGCAAAACCGGCCTGCTCCAGTCCGACGGCGCAGGACGCCCGCGCGCGCATCGCCTCGATGTCTCGTCTGTCCATCCTTCCCATCTTTCCCATCCTTTCCGCCCTTTTGCTCTCAGGGCAGATCTCGCCAGCCGCGAAGACCGGCGGCGGCAAGGGCGCGTGCGTGGATTGACCAACAACGGAGATCGGGTGCGGCGAAGCCTCCCTTGCGGCAGACAGGTCGCGAGCGGCAACCTGAAGCGCTGGGATGGAAGCCTCCAAGGGAAGACCGGCCCAGGTTTGCGCATGGCCCAATATCGCGGCCTAAGGGCAACGCAACGATCAGCGAACGGTCGTGCTCACAGGTTCAATAGGAAATCGCTCGAGCTGCCGTCCGGGAGGGTGATGGTTGGTTGCGAATCGGCTACTCGAAAGGGCCACCACCGGGTTCGGGAAGTGTTTTGGTCGTCCGAGGCGTGCCGTCACTGACGTTTGATCAAACGCTGACTGTTTGGCTGGCGGGAGAAGCACGGAGATCTCTCGCTGGTAAAGACGTGCACTCGAACAGATCTTTGGATTATTCCGAGCCGAACCGCCTTAGCATCGATCTCAGCGTGTCGTTTTCCTGACGGAGCTTGATGATCACGAGCCTCTTCAGGCGACGGTTTTCTGCGTCGAGCGCAACAAGGTCTTCCTCGTCATCGCGCGGTTGCGAAAACTCAAAGCAACCGTCGGCAACAGTCCGCTGTTGGATGGGTGCGCGTTTGCCGCGCATTGGAGAACGGTTTGAACTCTTCGCGTCACTTTCAGTCCGACGATGATCGTGCACTGCGGGCGCCGCAATTGCCGAAAGCTCTGACGGAACGCCTTTTAGGGATACACCATTTCCGTCGCCCACGATCGGACTAGCTGGAGCGTGAAGATGGTCCTCAATTGCAGCATGAGGCTCCTGCAAGGAGGCGATGGCTGCGACCGGAGCTGGGTCGCTGACGGGGACATTCGGATCGGACCGAGCCGCATCAGGCAAAATGCCATCGGCCTCAATCTGCCGGGCAACGGCCTGGAGATCGAGACTGCCCCAAATGGATGGAGGTCTTGCTTGGGTTTGCCGCCGAGTCTTGTATTCGACAACGAAGTTGCGCTGTGGGGTTTTCATCGTTCGTCAGTTTCACATCGATTGCAGCAGCGCAGTGACCACTGCCCCGTTGATGGTGTCATCGCAAACATGAAGCCCTGCCTAGCTGATCCCCAGCCGCTTGCGTAGTGCGGCGTTTTCGGCGTGAAGCTTTTCAGCAAGCAGCTTACGCAGCCGGCGATTTTCTTCCTCAAGCTGGGTAAATTCGGCGAGTTCATCGTCAAATGCGGCCGTGCTCGCGGGGACTTCAGCAATCGTCACAGCAACGGCTTTCTTCCACGTGTAGTAGGTCTGGTCGGATATCGACGCGGCATTCACAGCATCTTTCAATGTTGCGCCACCCGCAACGGCAGCTTCGATCTGCTTGATCTTGTCGCGCTTCTCGTCGTCACTCAAGCCGCGCGCCCTGGGCTTTGCCGTCTTTTCACTGGCCACATCAGTCTTCCCCGCCGCTGCTTTCTTGGAGCTTGACCGTTTGCCACGAGCGGCAGTCGCTGCTTGCTCCGCTTCAGGCTTTGTTACGGTGCTATCGGGGGGTGTAAGGACTTCTTCGTCAGCCATCGATGATCCTCGGGTTATTCCACGCGTTTTCGGTCAGGTCGGTGCAAGAGTCAATGTCGCCGCATCACAGACCGCTGATCAGCCTACGTCCGCTGAAGGATTGCGGCAGACAGGTCGCGAGGAGCACGGATTGCGAATACCCTAAATTCTTAGGGTTAATCGGTGACGCGAGGCGCTTGCGCGCCGGTAATTCTTCCAGCTCGGAAAGAAGAGCGTGCCAGGCAAAGGGCGCAGCGCGGCCGGAGCCAGTTCGCGCACCGCTTGACCGGTTAAAAGGGCAGCCGCAGGAGGTTTAGCATAGCGCCGCCCATCGGGCGGAAACCGGGATCGACTGCCCCCGGCAAGCGGTTCCGATCAAGCTTTTCCGGATGGTCGTTCCTCGGAGACAAACAGGCCACGCCGGTCTTCAGCGTCAGGGATGGACGCCCGCAGGGGGAAGACCGGAAGGGGGCTTCCGCTCCGCCGACAGCCCGGCCCGCAAGGGCGACGCATAGAACACTGGATGCGGCGTCAGAGCCGTCGTCACCTGCAGCCGGCTGTTTTCTCCTCCGGCCGATTTCAGCCTCAGCCGGTACGGCAGTAGGGTCCTGCGTCTCCGAAACCGGGAGCATCGGGTGGGTATATATCGCCCATCTGATGAACATGACCGGCGTGCGATAATGCGTCACGCAGGCCGAATGGATAGCTAGCCGCACCACGGGCGCGGCGTCGGAGGACAGCGGGTACCGCTGCAGACGAAGGGGACGGCAAGCCCTTCCCTGATCAGGATGTTCCCGACATCCTCACCGTCGACCAAGAGCGTGCCACACGAGCGGCCATGATTGCATCTCTCGGTCCCCTCGGCGCCGGGCGCGCAGGCGCAAGCCACTTTGGTCAGCCTGGTCGCCCCGCCCCCGACAAGCTCCTTCAAACGCGCGGATGCCCGTTCCCCCAATTGCCTTTCGCTGGCGCATTGGGGCGAGAATTTTTCAGGCGTGTTGAAACCGACGAGCCGGGTCCCGGTTGCTTCACCTGCGACATGGACCGTGTCACCGTCTGTCACGGTAAACCCCTGCGCCACCGGCTGGCCGATCGCCACTGGCGCGGCCTCGGGTTGTTTCTGGAAGGACCCGGTACCCGTGAGGATCTGGAAGGCCGCCACAATAGCAACGATGGCAAAACCAAAAGCGAGCCGCTCGATACGCCGGGAAAAATATCGGCGTCTAGGACGAAACCGAGGCGTCAAAATCCGCGTTCGATGCGGTCGATGCTGCGGTCGCCGATTGGGAGAAGTCGATGTCGCCTTCGCATTGGCCTTGGCCCCGAGAATTTCGAAGACCTTTTGCCACTGCTTTTCGGAAAGCCTCGCTTCGCCGCGCGAACGCTCGAGACGTGCGTGAATGTCCGTCAGAAATGTGCGTTGCCATTGCGTCAGACGCTGACCATCAAGGGCACGTTGAATGTCATTTCGGAGATTTCCAGCCGGGTCCATGCCACTCACTGCCACGCAGGTGAAAGCCGGCAGCCTAGGCCAGAGGCGGCAAAAAATCGTAAATGCACCCGTTGCCCGCGCCTAAAGCAGCGTCGGCGCCTCCGCGGCGGGTTGTTTTTTGGCCACCCACAGGTCGCTCGTCCTCTCCATGTTCATCAGTTCGGCGGGAAACTTGCGTTTTTGGAACGCGATGAGATCGTCGAGGCTGCCATGCATCCATTGCTCGTAGTCATCACGATGGAGGAGGACAGGCATACGGTTGTGGACCGGTGCGACTGCCTCGTTGGCATTCGTCATCGCCCCGGAATAGACCGGACCCCACTCGTCGCTCACCCGCCATAACCCGCCCCAGGCAAAGAGAGGCTCGTCCTTCACGCTGAACCAGGTTCTGGTCATTTTCCCCTTCATACCCTCGGCCTCCGCAAAAGCAGTGACCGGAATCAGGCATCGCCAATCATGCTTCCTGGCGAGCCCAACCCACATATACTTCGTCAGATCGGCGATGTTGTTGACGGGTTTGGGCTTGGACTCCGGCTTCATATCCTTCAAACGAAGAGGAAATCCCCACGTCATCGACCGCAACTGGCGCACACCGCCCTCTTCGACAATGACCATACCCGGACCACCCGGGTAGACGTCTGGCCCCGCGTTGGACTGCATAGGGTTAGGCACGCGAAAATATTCGGCGACCTCGGCGGCGGTCTTTCGGACGGTATAGAGATTGCACATGCGACAAACCTTTTTGCAGGTGATCGGCGGTCGGGCTAGATAAGCATATTGCTGCGCGCTGCCCAAGCCTTGCCGGGCGGGATTCCGCTTCGCCAGCGGTCGCGCGTGTGCAGGATCTCGAAATCTTCCGACGGCGGCGGCTCCCGGAACTGGAACTCGATAACGTCTTGAATCGAGCCGCGTAGCCATCGATCATATTCGTCCGACGCCAGGAGAACGGGCATGCGGTCGTTATAGGGCCGCACCTTCTCGTTGGCGGTCGTGGTCATTCCGGCAAAGACCGGCCCGAATTCGGGGGTATTTCTGCAAAAACCCGCCCAGGTCATCAGGGGCTGCCGCGACCTGGAAAACCAGGCCCGGGTCTTCTCGCCCTTCGGGCCATCCGGGTTGGCGAAATGCGTCAGCGGGATGAGGCATCGATAGCGCGGATCGACCACCGTCTTGTTCCACAGAGGATTGGTCAGGTCGGCGACGAGGCCGATACGCCCGGGCGGCTCGCCGCTTTGCCGCATGTCCGAGGTCTGGCGTGGAAATCCCCACGAAAGGGATTTCAGCAATCGAAGACCATCCTTTTCGATGACGACAGGACCGGGAGCACCCTCAACCGTTTCGGACGGGACGTCGCAGGATGGCGGCATATCGATGCGGAAGTGCGCAACGATCTCTTCCATGGTTCGTGCGATTGCATACAGGCGCGACATAGCTCCTCTCGCTCACTCTAGAACGAACCGGCGTTTGTATCACAGGAACGAAAAGAGAACAACTACACGAACTGAACGCGCCGCCGACGGCGGGAAATGCAGGGCGGGGCGCTTTTCGATCGCGATGGTGGCGTTGGGCAGTTCGACGCCGGCGAGCCGGAGAGCAATCGTGAAATCGACGGCAATCTGATCGGCTCGGGAAAACACGGCACATTCTTCACTGTCTTCGAGGCAGGATTCAGGAGCCTTTGGGAGGTCATGGTGTCAGTCCCTTGGTAACCCTATCGGCGGATAATACCTCTTCGTAGGATTTCCTCCCGAACTTATCTGGCACCACCTGGTGGAATGGGAGATTGAGGATATTGAGCCCAGCGCCGGCACGCAGGATCGCTTCCTCTGCTTTGCTGACTGGGCCTGGCTTCCTTGTGGCAGCGATCCACTGGGTTCGATTGATGACGAAGGCAGCGAAGTCGGCCAATTGGAGACCGGGCAGATCAGCGGAATTGCGAAACCGCGCCGTTGGACCCTCGATTACGTCCTGCCAGTTGGGAAGTCTGCGCTCCCGTCCGGCATCCAGGATCCGTTGGTCGACGTAAAGTGGAAAAGGTAGGTCAAAGTCGGCTGGGCTCTCATCTCTCATTGCGCGGATATGTTGCGACGTCTGCGAGCACAGAAGCAGCAATCCCAGATGCGAGAGATCTTTCAGATTCCAATCACCGGCCTGCGCAGGAGGCGCCCACTTCGGATGGTCAAGTATCGTGAATTCGCTTACGGACTGGTGAACTATTGGAAGGCCGAGTGCTTCCATTACGCGGGCCATCAGGTTGACGATCTCTGCACGCCGCTCCACTGAAACAGATGCCCATGCCCCTTTCTTGCTGAAGATCTCGGTAAAGTGAAGTTCGTCGACGCCAAATTCGCCACGTACTCCATCAAGGAAAATGCCCATACCTTCCTCAACTTTGTCGGCGATCACGGACGGCACGATGACAGCGGTCCATGACTTGCGGGCAGAGGGTAAAAAATCTGACCCGGATTCGGCGCCGGGGTTGCCAGAGTCGTCGACGTAGATAGCTCCTCGGGTCAATGCTTCACCTGGCGTCGTTCCTTGTCGAAAGGGATCATGAGTTGCTGGTCAGCGTTCGCGGACGGCGTCGTTCAGCGACCGCGACGCTCGTTCAGACCTGCGACCCGAAACAAATGAAATCTGTGTTGTCGCGCATATATGTCACCAGCTATCCAGACGAGCTACGAAGCGGAGAAAGGAGAGATGGCTTACGACGCGCATCTTGCACCGGCGATCGTCTTGTGATTGCATCTCGACGGGATTGGGGGCTTTTCCATGTTTCGTCGAGATTTTCTGAAACAGGCGTCCGTGTCTGCTCTCGCGCTTGCCGGCGGCTGCAAACCGGAGGCACCGACAACGCCGGCAGCCGGTCGTCAGCTGATCGACGGTCACTGCCATGTCTTCAACGCTTCTGATCTGCCAACGGAGCGATTTCTGCGCCAAGTCGTCTTCGAAGAATATCCCGAACAATCGAGAATTCAGATCCAGGGGATCCGCGACCCAGACGTGACCGACGAGTTTCTCCAGCTGCTGACCCGGCTTCTCGGCGTCGATAAAGCGCCAAGTGCTGACGAGGAAATCGCATTTCTGAAAAACGGTCAGAAGGCGCGGTCGTCGGCACTTTCGGCGGAACAGGCACGTTTTTCGGCGATCGAGGATACCACGCAGCACCTTCTCGATCTCGATCGCGAAAGCAGGCGTGTCGTCACCATGCAAGCTCCCGGCGATCTAACCGGACGCAAACCCCTTAAAGCTGAAAAATTCCTCAACTTCATGCTCGGCGATCCGGTTGCGACGCTGAGGTCAGGCGAGCCTCTTGCACCGGCGCGCGCCCGGGCGGCCAGCGAGCGAGCGTTCCTGCAGCAGGGCGTCGTCGGGCGTTATTTGAACTGGTTCAGCCTATTTCGCCTCTATCGCCATGTTCTCGTCGAGCGCCTGGTATCGGACACGAGCGGCCAGGGGTTTCAGCCGATCATGCTGACCCCTGCACTCGTCGATTATGACGAATGGTTGTTCCAGGATGTCGACAAGTCTCCCCTCACCCGCCAGATGGCGGTCATGGACCTCATATCGCAAAGATCGGCCAAGGCACAGTCTGGCCCTGTGCTGCACGGCTATATGGGCTTCGATCCACTACGAGAGGTCGCCTATCGCACCGGCAAGAGCAAGATCAGCTCGCTGGCGACGGCTCGCGCGGCCCTTAGCGATCACGGCTTCATTGGCGTGAAACTCTACCCTCCCATGGGTTTCCGAGCCTCCGGCAATCACCGGCCCTATCCACGCCGAACGGTGGACATGCTGGGATTTGTGCCGGATAAGCAGCTCGATCAGGCGCTTCTCGATCTCTATAAACTGTGCGTGCAGCTCGATGCGCCAATCCTTGCCCACGGCTATGCGTCGAACGGGTCCGGGCCGGACTATGCCGACCGTGGTGATCCCGCCTACTGGATACCGGTCTTCGAAAAGTTCCCCGAGCTTCGTGTTTGCATCGCGCATTTCGGGCGGTTCGACGCACCGTCGGCAGGACGCGACAAGCTGCCTTTTCCAGAGCGGAGCTGGGAATGGCGGCTTGGAGAATTCATCAAGGCCAATCCCCGCCGAAACGTGGTTGCCGATATCAGCTATTTCTCCGAGGCATTATCGGCAGAGCCGAAGCTTCGTCAGGAACTGGCCGGTTTCTTCACACGCTGGCTAGACGAATTCGACCCCGGTTGCGATCACATCCTCTATGGCAGCGACTGGATCATGCTCGGTAAGGAAGCCGGTTATGATCACTATGTTGAAAGCATCAATTCGTTTCTTCGCTCCGATTGCAAGCTGTCCGACGACATCTGCGACAAGATCTTCCGCCGCAATGCGTTGCGATTTCTGCCGCTCGAACGCGGAACCCGCGGCCGCGATCGTCTGCTTGCCTACTACAGCAAGCACCGCCTTGATCCATCGCGGTTGCCCGTTGCAAGTGCCCGCGTTGTTGCTGCCATTTTTGGTCGATAGCGCGCCGCACGAACACGACGCACAATCCTCTCTCACCGCACAAAGAGTAGATCACCGAATCCCCAGACGAGAACACCTATCGTTCCGCAGACTAGGTAGTCGGTATTGAAGCTGCGCTGGACGGAGGTCCGAAGTCGTTCCAAATGAGCGATTGTCTTTTCGGGGTCTTTGCCGAGTTGCTCACCCAGTTCTCGTGCGATTGGCTCAGCATCGTGCTGAAGCATCGACAAATACCGCTGCTGCACGTAGGCGTGCCAGAAGGTCGCTAAAGCAATGACGGCCCCGTATCGCGGGAAGGCCGTACTGCTACTGGCGAGAATTCCGTGACACAGGCCGGCTATTACCAATACCCCGGTCACTGCATATAGGATCCGCCGGTAACGCCGGGTCAGGTGTTTTGCGAGGATCTGCGCGATACGCACTGGCCGATCAGACTTTCCTCCAGTTTCTTCGCTCTGGCGCTCTGCCGACTGTTCCATTTGCGTCTACCCTGAGAACTAGCGGCTAAGGCTGCGCGTCGGTCCGCGCTGCTGTTTCCATCCGCGTGGTGGAAGGATCCTTATCGAAGCGAAGGCCGATGGCATCGATCTCGAGGCGATAGCCGAAAACTGCGGCGATCAATAGCGCCGCGACGACCGCGGCAGGCGTGGACACAGCCAGAATGGGGATGCGGCTAAAAACGGAAAGCCAAGTCATTCCGCAGCGTCCTTCTCGTCGCCGGGAGGCGGGAGTGGTGGCGGGGTTACAATGACCTGCGCCTTCGCTGCTTCAGTTGCAGCCGCAGCGGCAGCTGCCTGCTGAATTTTCCAGAACTCGTGGACGGCTTCGATTTCGCCATATGCGCCGACGTCCATGATGCGGTCGAGGAAACGCGAATATAGCTGATCCTGGACTTGGCCACCGCTGCGCATCCACTCGACTGATGCGTTTGGATTGAGGAGCAGTACGTAGTGAAATTCCCCCGAAGGCCCGGCTTTCGCTTCGATAAAATGAAGGTTGCGAAGTTGGCGCATGCGTTTGCGCCAAGTATCAACAGCGCGCTCCCCTATGAAGCCGGCCTCCGCGGCGAACGTCACCGGGTTTTCGATGGTGATCACCGGATGATCGGGCGATCTTGCCCAAAGGCAGAAGAGCGTGTGCCCTGCGGGTTGCCCCTTCGTCTGAGCGTCGATGATCTGCATGGCGATCGGCAGCGTGCGCGGCAGTGTGAAAAAGCCGTCGTTTGTTTTGCGGGTCCAGATCCACGCCGGCGAGTATCCGGGGAAATGGACGTTCATGTGCTGTTGAGCGCGCTCTGCCATCTTCAAGCGCTTGGCGGTCGATTGTCTTCCATTCGCCATCGTGTTTTCCTTTCGCTTTGAAACCGACAATGCGGCATGCCAGCGCCAAGGGCAACGATTTGATCCGCTCGGCATCGCGATATACACTACACCGAATTAACCTATTGAATAGCTCCAATCGTACGTTTTACGATCAACATCGCAGCCTATATTGCGCGAAACGGCGCATGCTTCAACAAATCATCTTTTATTTTCAGATGCTTATAATTTTATTCCGTGCTCGCTGTTATCCCGTGCTTACCGTCCTCCGCTGTGCTCGCCGTGCTCATGGGGTTCTAAAGGGGAACGGGGGGCCGGCAACCTCGCAAATTTTCTGTGCCGGTCTTCGAAAACATGTATTGCCGCAGCTAGTGAAAATTCCGTGATTTCACCTTGAGTGTATCGATCTGCAGGTCCGGGATGTAGATGTCCCTCGCCTGCACCGCAGGCTTGGGATTGTCTCTTGGGTCCGGACCGCCGCCGTGCTTGACTTGGTCACCCCGTCCGTGCGGCAAGGGGAATTCCCCTTCCCTTGCGCCGATCCCCGCAAGGTTCGATGACAAGTCAAACAGTCTCTGGGCCACCAGATGCACGACGTCGCCTTCCCGCTGGATTTTGCCGTTGATGGCCATCATGCTTGCGCCCATGAGTATGCGTCGCTGGCGCTCAAACAGTGACGGCCACACAACCGCATTGACAATCCCCGTCTCGTCTTCGAGGGTCAGGAACATGACGCCCTTCGCTGATCCCGGCCGCTGTCTGACGAGAACAAGCCCGGCCGTCATCAACCATCGGCCATCCCGTTGGCTCATGGCCTCGGCACAGGTGACGATGCTCTTCTTCGTAAGTTCACGGCGCAGGAAGCTGACGGGGTGCCGCCTCAGCGTCAGCCCCGTGTGGGAATAGTCCTCCACGACCTCCCTGCCCTGCGTCATGGATTTCAATGTTACCTCCGGCTCTTGCATTTCAGGGATCGTCCTGGCTTCGCGTTCGGCCGCCGCGGCCCAGAGTTCGAGGGGTTCATCGCGCAGGGCCTTGATGTCCCATTGCGCCTCACGGCGCTCGAGCTTGAGGTGCGGCAGGAAAGCATCGGCTTCGGCCAACTTCTCAAGGTCTGCGACCGGAACACCGGACCTTCGCCACATATCGTTAACGGACCCGAATGGTTGGTCGGCGCGGGCGATGACGACCTTGGCGGCGTCATTCATCGCCAGCCCTTTCACCATGCGCATCCCCAATCGGACGGCGTAGCGATCGGTGCCTTCGATCGGCTCCATGGTGCAGTCCCACCGCGAGCGATTGACGCAGACTGGGCGCATTTCGACGCCATGTTTTTGGGCATCCTGCACGATCTGGGCCGGCGCATAGAACCCCATCGGCTGGCTGTTCAAAAGGGCGGTGCAGAAGACGTCGGGGTGATGGCACTTCACCCAGCAGGAGGCATAGGCGATCAGGGCAAAACTGGCGGCATGGCTTTCCGGAAAGCCGTAAGAACCGAAGCCCTCGAGTTGCCCGAACGTCTGCTCGGCAAACTCCGCCGTGTAACCGTTATTGATCATTCCGCAGATTAGTTTGTCTTTGAACTTGCTGACCCCGCCCGTGAATTTGAATGTCGCCATCGACTTGCGAAGTTGGTCGGCCTCGCCGGCAGTAAAGCCCGCACAGACCATCGCGACCTTCATCGCGCTTTCCTGAAAGAGCGGGACTCCGAGCGTCTTCTTCAGCACCGCCTCGAGTTCGCGCGTGGGATAGACCACCTCTTCCTTGCCCTCGCGTCTGCGAAGGTAGGGATGCACCATGTCGCCTTGGATCGGCCCGGGCCTCACGATCGCCACCTGGATCACCAGGTCGTAGAAGGTCCTCGGTTTCAGACGGGGCAGCATTGCCATCTGCGCGCGAGATTCCACTTGGAAAGTCCCAAGGGTGTCTGCCCTGCGGATCATCGCGTAGGTCCGCGGCTCCTCCTGTGGGACGTCGGCAAGCCCCATCGGTAAGGCCTTGTGTTCGGCAAGCAGCTCGAACGCTCTGGACATGCAGCTCAGCATTCCCAATCCGAGGACGTCCATCTTCATGAATTTCAGGGCCTCGAGATCGTCTTTGTCCCATTCAACGACCTGGCGGTCTTCCATCGAGGCAGGCTCGATCGGCACCAAGTCGTCCAGCCGGTTCTGGGTCAGCACGAATCCTCCCGGATGCTGGCCCAGATGGCGCGGTGTTCCCATCAGCTGTGACGACAATTCGAGCGCCAGACGCAAGCGATAGTCGGATGTATTGAGATTGTTGTCCTGCAGTTGTTTTTCGTCGACGCCTTCAGACCAGCCCCAGACGCCCGACGAAAGCTGTTCGATGAGGTCTTCGGGCAAGCCCAGTGCCTTGCCGACATCCTTCAAGGCGCCCTTGGTGCGATAGCGGGTGACTGTGCACACCAGCGCCGCCCGGGAACGACCATAGGTCTCGTAAATCCACTGGATCACTTCCTCACGACGATTGTGCTCGAAGTCGACGTCGATGTCGGGCGGCTCGTCGCGTTCGCGCGAGACGAAGCGTTCGAACAGCAGGTCCGATGTCTCGGGGTCGATCGACGTGATGCCAAGGCAATAGCAGACCGCAGAATTGGCAGCCGATCCCCTCCCCTGACAGAGAATCCCCTGCGACCGCGCATATCTGACGATCGAGAACACCGTCAGGAAATACGGTGCATACTGCATCTCGCGGATCAGTTCGAGCTCGTGGAGGATCGCCTTCCTGACCTTTCCCGGAATGCCCTCGGGATAACGTTCCGCTGCTCCCTCCCAGGCAAATTTCACCAGCGATTGCTGGGCGTCGAGGCCCGGCACGATGGCTTCTTCCGGATACTGGTATTGGAGCTGGGACAAGTCGAAGCGACAGCGCTCGACGATCTCACGGGTCCTCGCCAGCGCTTCGGGATAGTCGGCGAACAGGCGATGCATTTCCTCGGGCGTCTTCAGGAACCTGTCGGCATGCCTCTCCCTGTCGAAACCGACATCGTCGATCGTGGTATGGTTGCGGATACAGGTGACGATGTCCTGAAGCTGCCGGCGCTCGGGATCATGGAACAGAACGTCGTTGGTCACGACGGTCTTGACCTTGTGCCGGGCGGCGATGGTGGACAGGCTGTGAAGGCGGAGGCGATCATTGCGGCGGCGGCGTAGGCAGAGCGAGACATAGGCGCGGTCACCAAAGATCGCCGCGACCTTTCGCAACTGACCCGCATAGATATCGTCGGCCTCGTCCGGCACCAGGATCGCTACCAGCCCCTCGTTGTAGACTTCAACGTCGGTGAGATCGAGGATGCACTTGCCCTTTCCGCCTCGGCTTTTGCCGAGCGACAGCAGACGGGTAAGCCGCGAATAGGCCGGGCCGTCCATCGGATAGACCAGCAGCGACATGCCGTCCGTCAGGTCAAGGCGGCAGCCGACCACGAGCCGAACGCCGGTTGTTCTGGCCGCCTCCCAGGCGCGCACGATACCTGCAAGACTGTTGCGGTCGACGATGCCTAGCGCGTCGATGCCAAATGCTGCCGCGGTGGCAAACAGTTCGTCGGGTGAGCTTGCCCCCCGCAGGAAACTGAAATGCGACGTCACCTGGAGTTCGGCATATCTCATCCGAACACTCCTTGGACAAACCAACTATGCGATCCCGTCGCCATATCGACGCCGTCTCCCGCACGAAAGACCCAGTACCGCTCGCCGATCTCGTCTTCGACGACAAAATAATCGCGGACCGCCTGTCGTTCCCGGGGTGTCAGCCACCACTCGCCGAAGATACGCTCGGGTCCGTCGGCTCGCTTCACCCTTCGGCGTTTCCCACGCCAGGTGAAGACCGCGGGTGGCTGATCCGGCAAAACGGCGATCACCTCGATCTCTTCCGGGCGTGCGAACAGGCGCAAGGGCCTTGCCCACTTCGCAGCCCAGTCGGCGCCGGTTTCCACCGCGGTCGGAGCAATGCGGGCAACGGATCGCTCCGGGACGTCAGAGGCGACGGGGGTCACGCGATAGAGACGTTGCCCTCTGTTCTGAAGGATGTCCACGATCGGTGTGTAATCGACAACCGGCTCTTCGATCAGCGATGAGGCGACCTGTTTGTCTTCAAGTGGCTCGGCCATGATTGCGACCAGCACCATCTTTTCTATACCGTAGCCGGGGTCGATTTTTTCGATGCGATCGCACAACAGTTTTGCCAGACGCGCCGGGTCCCGCACGGGCTTCGCAAGCCCGGCCCGCAGCGACTGGCTCGTGTTGTCTACGCGGTGGATGATGAGGTCGGAGCGGCGGACACCGAGGCCACGCTTTTCGAGCTTTGACGTCAGTTGCCCGACGAGGCGGCGAACATATTTCTCGATCGTTTCCGCAGCGCCGATCGGTTCCTGGAAATTGCGTGAGACCTCGACGAGCTCAGCGATGCGCAACGGCTCGATCGGCTCGGCGACACGGCCGAACATCTGATCGAGCCGCCTGCCGGGCTCGGGTCCGAAGCGAAGCGTCAAGGGCGCACGTGGCAGGGCTGCAAGCTCGCCGACGGTCTCGATGCCCATGGCATTCAGGCCGTGGATCGTATCTGGCGGAAGACGCAGGCAATGGATTGGCAGGCCGACCACCGCTCTCGTCACCTCCCCTATCGGAACGACGGTCGTTGCCGCCACACTCAGGCGGGCGATCGCATGGGCAGATCCCCAGGTGTCCGCAACGGCCGCGCGTGCGGTCAATCCGCGCGCGTGGAGCATGTTGACGAGCCCCGAGATCAGACGCTCCTCCCCTCCCTGGAGATGGTCGGCCCCTTCGGTGTCGATGACGATCCCGTCGATTCCATCGACAGCGACGACCGGGCTGTACTGACGCAGCGCCCAAAGCGCCAGCCGCCTAAGCGCAACGGCGTCCTCAACAGGACTGGCATCGATCATCGCAAGGTTGGTCACCATGGCCTGGGCCTTGCTGGCGGGCATGCCAATTCGGAGTCCAAGCTTGCGGGCGTTTGTATCGGCTGCGGAAATCCAGCGTTTCGAGCCGCTTTTCGAAATCACGACAATTGGCTGGTCAGCCGGCACTGCGTATACGCCATGGCGTCTGATCCGATCCGTCGCCAGATAGGGGAAGTAAACAGATACGACCCTTGGCATCACAGGCTCCTACTTCAAACTCAGCACACTCGCCTGCCTTCACCCGCATCAATTCTGCCAGCCACCTCGCCCTGCCGACGCCGGCCACCGGCATTGGTTCCGACGGCAACACGCTGATGCGCCATCGCGACGTCGACGCCGTCGGCTGGCCATAATCGGATGCCTCTGCCTGTCGCCGCCATCGCCTCAAAGCCAGTCCCATGGTTCCAGTCTTCTCGGCTGCCAGATGTAGCCGGCGAGACGCGGTCATCGGCAACCGGACCAGTTCTCCCACGACTGCCCCGAAGCCACCGAACGACAGGCCTTCTTCCATGGATGCGAGAACCTCCTCTTCTTTGTCGCCTTCGCAGAAAATCACCCTGTCCGGATGGAGCCCGGCCTGGGAGATCGCCGGAAAAAACAGGTCTGGCCTAGTCAGGCACCACAAAATCTTGCCCTTCGTTCGCGCGGCGATCCCGGCGACCATCAGGGCGGCCGCCGCACCATTAACGGTATCCGTGCCGCCGCCTGCAAACTCGTGCAGCGCCCCGAAAGCGAGCCCGCCGCCTGGCAGCGCGGAGTCGATTTCTGGAACGCCGAAAGGCAGGATCACCGCTCTGCGGCGGGCACTGCCTTCCAAGTGTGCGATTCGCTCCCTCAGCTCCTCCACCACCCGGGCGCTGCTCGCGAGCGACATTGTTCACGGCCTTCCCTCAGGTTCGTGTTGAACGGGACTTCATGTCCCTAAAAATGCTAATGTTCTTCTTTTGTTCCTGTCGGCTTTAAGAGTCAAGCCAAGCCGAAATAGGAAATCATCCCAACGAGAAGATCGAGGCCGATAGTGTAGAAGAGTCAAAGGACTAGCCAATTTGAGAAATTATGTGCGGTTCGGGACCGAGACCGGGATAAGAAAGGGTCGGCGGGTGGGGACTGCACGCGCGCCGAACTGTTTGATCGCCAGGAGATGAAAGCCAATGGGAAACCCGCAAAATTTCAGCATCGACATTCCGCGTCGTTGCCAGATGCTGATCGACGAGCTCTGGCCACAGATCTCTCAAAGGCGCGAGGACGGTTCCCTTCCCCTGAATGCCTCGTTCCTGCTTGCGATCTCCACGCCGATGATCAACCTGCCGATCGAGCGGATATGGAAACCGGAGATGGGTCACGCAGTCGGCCATTTGAATGACGGCGTCCTAAGCAACCGATTGGCCAAGGCTATGCGGAAAAACATCGGCGACCACCCGATCTCCCAAGCGCCATTCTACCAACCCGACGTTTGGCGATACCACTATCTGCCGAAGGGAACGGGCATCCCCGACCTCTCGCAAGGGGGGCTGCCTGCCAACGTAGAAGCTGCTCTCGAATTGCCAGCGGGGCTGACTGCAGGGGCTGCGCTAACGGCCGCCCTCTTCTGCAAGATCCTTCGCAACGGTCTTGCCCATGGCGGCGTGCTTTATCTCGACGAACATGGTCGAAGCACACACGGCGCGCCCGTCCGGGCGTTCTGCTTCGTGAGTACGAAAGTAAAAAACGGCAAGGTCGAAGGCCTGCATTTTCTGCGCGTGGGCATGAAGAACTATCGCGCCTTCCTGCAGCTTTGGGCAAAATGGCTTCAAGACGAACGATGACGGGCAGGTTTCACCGCCGCACGATCGGTTGTGGAAGTCCGTTTGAAACGGACAATTTTCCCTTCTTATAAAGTCTCCTTGCCGGCGACTTTAAAAAGTGTCACTTTTGTCCGTCATGAGCGATCAAAAACGCGATAAGTTAAAGTCGATGCTGGATGAGGTTCCGGCAGGCTTCATCGTGGATTCTGTATGGATGCGGAAAATGGAGATCCGTCGGAGCTCGACACATGATTATCTCCGCCGCGGTTGGCTGGAGCCCGTGATGCATGGCGTCTATCGGCGTCCCTCAGGCCGGGACGGCTCAGCCGAGGAACGCATCGACTGGCGCATCGCGGTCATGTCCGCACAGACGATCATGGACTACCCGTTCCATGTCGGCGGCCGCACCGCGCTCGGGCTTCGCGGGCACGTGCATTACCTGGCGCTGGGGGCGGCCGAAAAAATCTTCCTCTACGGCGATGCGCCCCGATGGCTTGCGAACCTACCCACCAATGGCCTTCCCGTCCTGCGCACCACGCGACTTTTCAAGACGGCGGATCTTGGAATCGAGCCCCTGGCGGCTGAACCGGACGAGAACGCCATCCTGTTTCTACAGAACTGGACGATACGCGCCTCAACGCCAGAGCGGGCCATCCTCGAAGCGCTCGACGAACTGCCGGACAACGAAAGCTTTCACAACATCGATACGATCTTCGAGGGTCTGACAAACCTGCGTCCGCGCCGCATCACCGAGCTTCTGGCCGGCTGCACCAAGGTTCAGGTGAAAAGGCTCTTCTTTGTCTTTGCCGACCGCCACGAGCACGCCTGGCTCAAGCATGTCGACCGATCGGTCATCGACCTTGGAAGCGGCGACCGCTCATTCATCAAGGGTGGCAAGCTGCATCCCAAATACCGCATCACCATTCCCGAAGAGTATCTTCCCGGGAAGCAGGGGGGCAACGATAGCACGTGACCAGTATATTTCTCAGCTCGAACTCCTCGTCCAGGCCCTGCCGATGATTGCCGACGAACCGGCTTTCGCATTGAAAGGCGGAACCGCCATCAATCTCTTCTACCGAGACCTCCCGCGCCTCTCGGTCGATATCGACCTAACCTACCTTCCGCTCAAACCGAGGGACGAGAGCCTAGCCGAAATCGACGCGGCCCTTGATCGGGTGGCAGCCAAGGTCGAGAGGATCAAGGGCGTCCGGGCAAAGCGAATAGCCGGCGGCGGCGGCGGCGATACCCGCGTCGAGGTGAGGCGGGGCCAGACCGCAATCAAGATCGAAACCTCTCCGGTCGCCCGCGGCACGGTGCACCCCGTCGAACGACGCAGGGTCAGCGAACGGGTCGAAGACCAGTTCGGTTTTGCAGAAATGCAGGTTGTGGCCTTCGAAGACCTCTTCGGCGGCAAGATGCATGCAGCAGTCGACCGCCAACATCCGCGCGATCTCTTCGACATCAAGTTGCTCTACGAACACGAGGGACTGACGGACCCGCTGTTTCGCACCTTCCTCGTCTACGTGGCGAGCTCCGGACGCCCGCCCCACGAGTTGCTGCAGCCCAATAGGGCTGACGTCGCACATGTCTTCAATCAAGAATTCGATGGGATGACAATCGAGAAGGTCTCACTTGATGAACTGCTGGATGTCCGGGAGCGGTTCCTGAACGACATCCAGGCGCGCCTTGATGATAAGGCCCGAACGTTTCTGCTGTCCCTTCACGATGGTGAACCCGACTTCGAGGCTCTCGGCTTGCCGCACGCCGTCGACTTGCCGGCCGTCCGCTGGAAGATCCTCAACCTGCAAAAACTAAGGAATGACAATCTGCCCAAACACGCCGAACAGCGCGGGGAGATCGAGCGGCTATTCACACGATGATGCACCCTTAGCCAGCCTACTGGTCGTCGATCCCATGGCTGGCGCCTCCCCGACCGTCCGGCGCCGCTGAATTAGGGAGGTCAGTTGCCCGGTCTTGGTCGAATGTTATTTCGGCTGGCGATTTCGCTCCAAAATACCTAAGTTCGAAAAGTGACGACTATAAAGGTTTAGCAGAGTTGGTCGCGACCAACTCGTTTTCGAGGCTTTTGAACGGTAACCGGCGATGTAGTTCCCCTCGAAATTGGCGCGGCCGCCCTACCCCGCTTTCGCATGCGCCACACCATTTGCCTTCAGCAGCGCCATGATCATGGGCCCCAGTGAGAATTCCCCACGCTCGGTTCGTCGCGTCAGATTACGAAGATACCCGCCGGGCGAGTTAATCATGTTGGCGCGCTCCAAGATGCCGGCAACAGCGACCGCCGCATTTTCTGGCCCCATGATCTCGCAGGCCTCCTGGTAGGCCGACGGGCTTATCCCCAGCGTCGACCGGACGACGACGGCTGCGGACATCAACTCGCGCCAGGACCCGATCACGCCGCCAGTCCCATAATCGCTAATCTCCGGGCAGGCCTTCAACACGAGGCCGAGCGGAAATGCCTTCAACGGCTCACGCTGAATTCCATTCGCTTCCCTCGATTTCGCCCCCTGCTCTTTTTCAGAGCTTGGTTCAAGTTCATTGAAGGATTCGGGTTTTGAATTCTGTATGTGGCGCTCGATATGGGCAGCATTGCCGCTTGGATTTTCTGCTTTTTCCTGATTTTCCAGCCGGTTGAGCACTTCCTCTTTCAGCATCTGCATTTCTTCGAGGATTGTACTGACATCAGCGGGCGACGGCGTGCGTGGCAGTCGGGCAATCAGCTCTACATAGATGCCTTCGATCACCTGCCAATCGCCATCTGCCCCTTCCTCCATGGCAGCCGAAATCAGCTTGCGCACGTCGCGCCGGCAGATCGTCAGGTTCTCCTTCATCCTTTTGAAGGCGGCCCGCTCCGCCACGATCTGCTGCGCCAGCATGGCGAGCTCCTCAGCGCGAGACAGCAATGGCGAAAGATCGAAACCGAAGGCGTTCTCGATATCGCCCGCGTTGCCTCGGCGAACGTAGCGCTTGCCATTGGCGCTATCTTTTCGAACGATCAGCCCGGCCTCAACAAGCGCCGCAAGATGGCGTCGGAGGGTGGAACCCGCCATGCCATGGGCACGCAACGACAGCTGCGCGTTCGACGGAAATACGATCAGCGTCGCATCATGGCGCAAGTCATTTTCCGGATAGAAGCTCAGCAAGGCGTCAAGCACCGCCAGGCTGTTCGACTGAATGCCGAGCACCGCCATTGCCGCAGAAACGTCGCGAAAGACTTTCCACTTCTCTGCCGACTTCCCCACCTTGATCTCGGCAACAGCTTGCTGCCGTCTGACCAGGGCAAGCGAAATCGGCCGCCGCCCGAAGGGCGTCGTGACTTGTCCACTCTCCATCTTCTCTCACCTTTCGTCAGGCAAAAGAAATCTGCTCACCAAACGGTGCCAAAGACTCTTGACGGGGATTCGTGAAAATGCGATTCTCGTTCTTGCTTAGGGAATTGAGAGAGGCTTCCACGACGGAAACGTTCTGGTGGCCTTTTTCTTTTTGCGCTGCTGCTCCTACTGTTAGTCGAACTGTGTTCTGACCATGCCCTAGTGCGACGGGCTGGCCTGGTGTTGATATTCGCGCATCAACTCCGGCATGCGTCCAGCAAGCCAGCGTGCGAAAGCGTCTTCCGCTTTGGGAATGGTAACGGTCGTCCCCGAAGCCGAACTTTTCATGCGACCGAAATGCCGTCCCGCGAGCGAAAATTCGACGATTTCGCTTGGCTTGACACTCTGGAGTGCTGGCGCTCCCATGGCGGCACTGACGGCGAGCGCGATACGGCCGACGCCGTCTGCCTTGCGAAACTCGCTCGTTTGAAGGACTTCGCGGACTGCGCCGATTTTGCTCTCATCCTTCAGAAGATCTGCGAATGCCGTCCACTTCGGCCGCCCGACGGCTTTTGCGCGACCGATTGCGAAGATGATGTCGCTCGGCACGACTGACGTCACCCGAAAAAGATGCGAGACGGCAGCTTCGGATAGGCCGAGAATTGGGCAGATGGCCCGATGGGACAATCCCGCGTCTTTCAGCTGGACTGCCCACATCGCCTGTTCGATCCAGGTGAGATTTTCCCGGATGCCATTCTCAACTGCCTGTTCCTCAATGAGCTGCCGGTCGGTCAAATCGCGCACGTACGCTTTGATCTTGACCGTCTCAGGTCGCTCTGCCTCCGCCATCATCGACTTGATCGCGTTAAGACGGCGGTGCCCATAGGCAAGCTGATAGTGATCGCGCTTCGTGGGATGAGGCCGCACGAGAACGGGAATCTTCTGACCCTCCGAAGCAATCGAGGCTTTCAGCGCCTCAAGCTCTGCCTCGGCCTCTTCGTCATTGTCGAAACGGTCCTGGTAGGGCGACCGATCGACCTTGGCGGGATCAATCGAAAGGATCGTGTCCTCACCGAGATGTGTGAGTGCCTTGCCGACATTCGAGATGACGGGCGAGGAATGACGTCGTGCGGAAACGGGTTTGTCCGCCTCTTCCGCCTCGGGCACTTCCGCCCGATTTTCGGCCTCCTCGGCCATCCGACGAAGGATGCTCTTTTTCATGCGCTGCGCCCCCAGACCTTATGGGCCAATGCTAGGATCTCGAAGTTGACGCGGTCTGCACTTTCGACCGCGCGCTTTAAAGCCTCTCTTCCGACCTCCCCTGCTTCCAGTTCGTAAAGGGTTTTCTTGGCAACGGCAGCCCCGGCAATGGCGGTCGATTCGAGCGCTTCGGCAACAAGCACATCGTCTCCAAACAGCCTGCGCATAACGCCGGCCATATATTTTTGAGGCCCGTCATTCGGGTTCACCCGGGTCAGTAGAAAGCGGAAGAAGTCATGTTCGAAACGCGCTCCGAATTGGGCAAGTACATCGGAGAGGTCGGAAATCATGATGAGAAACTGGTTGCAGGATGCCACGTCAAGCATCGCGGGATGAACAGTCACGATCAGAGATGTCGCGGCATAGAGCGCCGCGAGCGTGGAATAGCCGAGGGACGGCGGTGTATCGAGAATGACGAAATCATAGCGATCGCCGACACTGGCGATGGCCGCGCTCAAGCGCTCGAAAAACACGCCGAGATCGTCGCGGGTCTTCGACGTCAGATAGGTGGGTGTGTCGAATTCGAAATCCATGAGTTCCAGATTTCCCGGAACAAGATCAACGCCAGGAAAATAGGTGGACCGAATGACATCGGCGAATGTGCGCCGTTCATTGTCATAGCGGATCGCTGCATAGGCGGTCTCATTTTCGCCGAGATCGAATTCGGGCTGCAAGCCGAAGAGCGCTGTCATCGACGCCTGGGGGTCGAGATCGATGCACAGAACCCGGTAGCCCTGAAGACCGAGGAAATGAGCGAGGTGAATAGACGTTGTCGTCTTCGAGCTGCCGCCCTTGAAGTTGACCGTGGCGATCACCTGCAGCTTTTCGCCCTTACGACGATACGGCAGGAGCTGCTCGGCCTCATCCGGACGTAGCGAGGCGAGGAAAGATCTGAGTTCCTTGACTTGCTCGACCGTGTAGGTGCGGCGATTGTTCTCGGCTCGGTCGGGCACCGGACCTTTGCCCTCGATCGTTAACTGGCGGAGCGTGCTTTCCGGAACCCCCAGGAGGCGGGCCAGGTCCATTGTCGAAAATGTTTTGGCAAATGTCTTGCGCGCTTCCGGCGGATAGACAGCTTCGCGCATGTCGCGCAGCTCGGCAGATAGCTTCGCCGTGTAGGCGTCAATCTTCGACGCGGTGTCCCTGACGTTTTTAGATGCTACTTGAGGCATCCATTCCTCTTGACGGTTATGAGCCCTTTACGGGGCAATTTCCGTCAACGTTGCCAGAGGCCATCCGATTCCACAAGGCATTTTTAGTTAATGAAATCTTAACGCTCATGATTCTGACGGCGGGGTGACGACCGAATGCCCATGCGGGGATTCAAAAACTTTACAGTTGTAAAGTTTCCGAATCCACATCGCTCCCGGCAGAAAACTTTACAGTTGTAAAGCCCGAACACATTCGGAACCCTGCGCCATCGATATCATCGTGAAGCCGCCGATGATCGTGGATGACCCGATTCGTGCCGCCAATACAAGGGCATGGATCGCCCTCTCCATGGCCAATCCACCACATAGGCGACATCGCCAGCGTCGAGCGCCCCACCACAAGCCTCTAGGTCGAAACGGCGAGGCCGGCGAGATAGGCGAGATCGGAGGTCAGCGCCCTGAGCCTTTTGTCGCCCATGCCCTGGTTGACGAGATGGCGCAGCGTCTCGACATCCTGGTTAGTCAGGAGCTCGGCAAGCTCGTCGCGGCGCTCCAGCGGCAGCACGGCGGCGATCGTGTCGAGTTCTTCGGCCCGGCGCTCGACAGCGGTCAGTGATGTCTTCGGTTTGGCCACGGTGGCTCCAAAAGGACGATTCGGGCGGCCCCTGAGACCGTGATTTGCCCCGATTCCTTCTGTGTCGATCGGCTTGGTTCAGCGAAATCGAATTCGTTGCAGTGATAGCTGTTCCAGTCTTCCAAGATCAGCGGAATTGTCTGACTTGGCCGGAATGCGCCATTAGCGGCCGTTGTAAATGCTGGTAGGCATGATACCTGATGCTGCAGCTTTAACGCTTCTGGAACGCGAGCGGTGCATTGATCGAGACGAATAGGCTTACTCTCCGACCGTACCTGTTGAACGACTATCAGCCTTATCTGGCGATGTGCACCGACGCGGTCGTTGTCCGGTTTCTTGGAGGACGACCTTTTTCACCGGAAGATGCATGGCATCGCCTGATGCGCTATGCAGGCCACTGGTCGTTACTAGGGCATGGAATCTTCGCTGTTTTCGAAAAATGCGGTGGTAACTATGTCGGAGAGACAGGCATTGCTGATTTTCATCGCGGGCTTGGTGCCTCTTTCGACGGCGTTGGGGAAGGGAGCTGGACCTTTTCTTCCCGAGTGCACGGGTTTGGCTACGCGTTCGAAGCGACTGAGGCAGCTCACAGATGGTACACCGACACCTTGCGTCAGAGTCGGACAGTGTGCCTTATTCGTCCCGAGAATAGTGCGTCTCTCAAGCTGGCCAGCAGGCTGGATTACACTGCATTTGGCGAGCAAAATTACAAAGATCAGCCCATGATAATGCTTGAAAGACAAGCGAGACTTTGACCGCTTAGGACCGACTAAGGTTCTTTACAGGTTCTCGCAAGTCTAGGCGTCTTCCGACTCTCATGGTTCGCGAGCGTGGTGAGATTTGCAGCGATGCATCGTGCCAGGCCAATGTCCTCGCTAGGAGGTCTCAATGGCGCAGACACCTGAAGCATTCTCCTTGTTTGCCCGGATTCCCGGAATCCTCTTGATCGGCTGCAATGCACAAGGAGAAGACGATCACCTAAGCCGGCTTCCGCGCCATTCGACGGTATATCGACAGCTACTTGATTTCGACATAGCAATGACAATCGATCCAATTTGGAGATGGTTTGTTCAATGCGCGACAGCGACAAAACCCTGCGGCGCCACCTGGTTGATGCCTTGCGCCCATTGGCTGAACGCGACACCCGATTACTGCTCAAAAAAGAAGATCCTCCGTTCATCTCGGCCTTCGTCGCCCGTCACCGGGAAACGATTTCAGAGCTCAGCATGCCCGCCGCCGGCCTCGTTATCGTCATCGAAGGCCGCAAAGAGGTTTTGTGGGGCGCGAAACGCAATATCTACCAAGCCGGTGACGCCTTCGTACTGCCGGCCGGTGCGGAGGTCGATGTTGTCAACGAACCAGATACCGACACTGGCGTCTATCGCGCCCTGTTCTTCCGCTTCTCTCGCACCCTGGTCATTGAGGCGGCACGCCTTTGGCCACAACTCACCATGCGCGACGTACCCCTAGGCTCGTCCATCACGATCAGTCCGACGCTTTGCTCGGCAATCATCCATAGTGGCGAGGCGCTGGCGGGTGCGCTCGACCTTTCCCGGCGCGTTGTGGATCACCGTGTTCTCGAGGTTCTGCTTATCCTGGCCGAACAGGGTGCGCTGCCATTGATGCCCAAATATGTCGAGAGTTCAGTCACGGAAGCGGTGCGGCTCTTGATCCGCCACCGGCTCGATCACGCGTGGTCCACAGCTGCGGTCGCCGCGTCCCTGTCGATGTCAGAGGCCACCCTGCGGCGGCGACTGCGGGATGAAAACCACTCGCTCCGCGCGCTGCTTCTCGCCGAAAGAATGCAAGCCGCTTTCCTCATTCTCTCGGATCGGGATGCCGACGTCGCCGACGCAATTGCCGCGACAGGCTATGCTTCGCGTTCACACTTTTCGCGGCACTTCCAGGATGCCTTCGGACAGGCTCCTTCAACCGTTCGCAGGGCACGTAGAAAACCAATGGCCTGACCGCTTCAGGCTCATTTCTGATCAGATCGGGCCCACTCTCGCTGGCTTCGCTCCTTATGGTCTACGGAAATCAACCAGGCGAGACGAACAATGACCAGGAATAAAAGCATATGGGCCGCGATCAGTGTGGCGGCCGCATTTTCCGCGACGGCGCCCATGGCCGCAGACTTCGCGCTGTCCGTAAAGTTCGAAGGGCTTGACCGCTCTGGCCGGTTTGCAGACTCGGCCGCCTTCTGCCCGCCCGGGATCCGGTCCAAGGATGTTAGCCCGGGTGTCTCATGGTCAGCGGGCCCCGAGGGCACGAGATCCTATTCGTTGCTGATGACCGATCCGGACGTACCGCAGGATTTCAGCCTCATCAATAAACCCGGCACCACAATTCCATCCGACGCGCCGCGGATCAGCGTCTTCCACTGGGTTCTGACCGATATTCCCGCCGGTACCATGTCCATCGGCGAAGGCGCGGAAAGCGAGGGTCTCGTGCCGGGCGGCAAGCCGCTCGGCGTGACGCCTCACGGGCTGCGCGGCGCCAATGTCTACACCAGTTTTCTGGCCAAAACTGATGGCATGGCCGGCACCTATGGCGGTTATGACGGCCCCTGCCCGCCCATAAACGACCAGCGCATCCACCACTACACTCTTGAAGTGATCGCACTCGACGTTCCGACACTGGGCCTATCCGGGCCATTCACTGGCGAAGACGTGGAAAAGGCCATGGCGGGCCACATCCTGGCAAGCGGCGAGGCGACAGCGACCTATACATTGAACCCGAGCCTGATCCCCACCCCCACGGCGAAGTAGATCACAATCCCGAAAAGTTGAGCCACACCATGTCACCAATAAACGTATCGTCCTCACCCGTCTTCAATCGAGATGCGTCCGGCTACGACATCCTTCGGCGCGGCCTTATTCCCTGTTTCGATGCGTTTTACGGCACAGCACTCGACTTGATCGATGACTGGCGGCACGCCGATAAACTGCGTGTACTGGATCTTGGCGCTGGCACGGGTCTTTTCAGCGCCATGCTGCTGGCCCGCCACCCCGATGCGCAGATCCACCTCGTCGATGCCTCTGAAAAAATGCTCGAGCAGGCCCGGCAACGCTTCGATGGAAATCCGGCCATTACCTACGCCGTAGCCGACATGGCCGATGCCGAGCTCGGCGGTCCGTGGGATCTCATCATATCGGCACTGGCGATCCATCATCTGGAAGACGCCGCGAAAAAGCACCTCTTCGGCGGCATTCGGGGCGCCTTGTCCGAAGGTGGCCTGTTCGTCAACGCCGAGCAGATTCTTGGCCATGATTCCGAGGTAGAGGCCCGCTACGCCCGGATCTGGCTGCAGCAGGTCAGGACGCTGGGCATATCCCAAGCGGAAATCGCCAAGGCGCACGAGCGTATGTCCCACGATCGTTGCTCCTCGGTCGAAAACCAGTTGCAATGGATGCGCGATACCGGACTTTGCCAGGTCGACTGCAGCTTCAAAGCATGGCGTTTCGCGGTGCTCAGCGGCCGACGTTAGGTCCGCACCATGCTCGGGGTAAGTCCGTCAGCTTATCAGGACGCCTGCGAGGTCATGGGGCCGGAGAATGCGGCGGTTACTATGGCCTGTGTTCTTGAACGAGCAGGTCACATCACATCGCCGGGAGGTTATCTGAGAGATTTGACGAGGCGCTCGGAAAAGGGTGAGTTTTCTCTCGGGCCTATGCTGATGGCGTTGTTGAGAACGCATGAGAACGGAGCGAGGCGTTTAGCATAAGCAAACGAAAGCTCAATCTGATGGTTTTGCCTGTGAACTGCTCAGCTGACGCATGGTTAGATAAATTGTCAGCGGTACAATCGGCCCTTTTTGCGAAAGGATTACAATAGCATGACTGCAAGCAAGGTGCGATCTTCCTGACTGAATCGCTTTTCAGCTGCCCTGATAACGTCGCTGCTTCTGCTTCTACCGAGTAACCCGATGGTAACAACAGAGTGGCATGTTACGGGGCGACGGAAGCATTGAAACGCGCGGCTGAATTAATGGAATTTCTTCGAGCATACCAACCTCGACTCTTGTCAGTTCTTCCAACCGGCAAGTCGGCGACACAGCATATCCGACATGATGGAGCGTTCGCGCGCCTGTTTCACTACTCGAAAGAAAAGTTCGCTGAGCCAGTTAATGACCATACCTATTGGTCAGATGTAGACCTGAGGCATCCAATTCTTGTAAATCCTGTTACAGGCGTTCCCAACGGCATTTGCCGCTGGCGGGCGGAATGGCGGTTTCCAATTGCCGATGCACAGAAGCTGGTGATTGTGTGCGAGCCACGAACCTATCAAGCTCATGGTTCTCACGATTTGATCGATCAGGTATTCGTCGAGTACAAGAACTGGCGGTTGGTTCAACAGACAGAATTGACTTGGTCCCCCTTAACCGCCTGATCGCTCGCGGACTTCGCCAGAGGCAATTGATGCCAAAAGCTGGATAGCCCGACGGCTACGGCGTGTTGACCAGATCGATGCCGCGATTTGCCCCATCGCTTTGGGGAGTGAAATCCAGCGATTAGTTGCCTCCGTCAAATACTCCGAGCTTGACCGTGCGCCGAGAACTCCGCCATCGCTGCCCGCTACTTCAGGAGCGCTTCCAGCGGCTCGCGGGTCAAATAGACGACGCGTCCTGGCTGGTGGTGCTGGTCCTTATCCTACCGAGAGGGGCTGCGGTTTTTAGGGTAGAACCGATTACAACTTTTGGACGAGTTGCGACGAAGCTACTTTAGAGAGATAGTGGTATCATTTAGTCGAGACGCAGGGGGGCGTGCGATGGCTGATGAAAACGACGCAATTTTTCGGTCGCTGGATTCCGCGGATGTGGGGATAACGCTGGAGCCCGAAGAATCAAAGAAGGGCATTTCGCTTAACTTCTATCGATCTCGTGCCGTCAGATTCGATTGGGCAGCCGTCCTCTCGGGCAAAAGCCCGCCATATAGTTACCCAAGTGACGATTTTTCGTATTGCCGCAAGCTGTTTGAAACCTCATGGGGATATCCAACGAACTCGCCTACAGCTGCAGAGCTAGGAAGTTTGCCGGGGCCTCGGCTTTTTTCCGTCGATCATGATGACGCGAGGAACACCGTGTTTATCGCTTACGGGGTCGGCCCGGATCAGCTTCCGCGCACAAACGTCCTCTTGCCGGCGAATACCCCACGAGTTGAGCTCACGAGATGTTTTGCCGTAGATGCAAAGCCGGGGAAAACAATTGATCTGCAATCCTTTTCGACCGACGCAAAGTACGCTTCTTTTTGGGACGATGCTTTGAGATTTCGCATGCCCAACGGCGTCGAAGCCGAGGCCATCGGCATTTGGCAGACAATTACTTCAGTGGAAGTTTTAGACCTTTCGGCTGATCAGATATTGACGAGATATCGGCAGCTGAACTCAGCAAGAACGCTTGCGACCGAGTTGGCTGCATCCGCCAGCAAACTGCTGTCTGTTCCCGACGGCAAAGGGTTGGACGTGGAAGGCGTTGGCGATCTTTTTTCGCAATACCTTGCGATGACGGACCCAAAGGAGGAGGTCCAAGGGCGACTTCGCGATCTGCAGCAAGCTGCCAAAGACAAGGGCTATGTCCTTGCGATTGATGATGGAACTACCGTCATACCTGGGGCAGGCGGAACTCCGATTGTTTTGAAAGCAGGCGAGCTTCTGCAACGGACACGGGACACCGCGAACATCGAGATTGGCTTCAATCGCACGACGCTAACTTTGACGGAGGCCCCAAAGTTCATCGATGACGGATTAATCCAAGCGTCACTCGGTTACCTTCAATCGGCATCTTCGTTGACGGAGGAAATCAATCTTAAGGTGACCGGGAACGACGCGTTGATAGCAGCCACGGAGGCGAGGCTTCAGATATCTAAAATCAAAAGTTTTTATTTCGACTTGGAAGGTAACGAGTATAAGACCAATAAAGGCGAGCTTCTTGAAGATATACTCGATAGATGTGACAGGGACGATTATTTCCGCAGAGGATCCGCAATCTGGATTCCTCTCTATATTCAGTCTATCACGAAAAAACGCCAGAAATCGGCTTACATGGTCATTCGGGGACCTCTTCCCGGAATTACACCATGCCGACTACCTCAATTGTTTATCGACGAAGAAGCCGCACTCGAACTTTCATGGACCGGTGCGAAACTCGGTGAGTTGGCCACGAGCGTAGCGCTTGCGCCGGGCGAGGAGCGCACCATCACACTCGAGCAGACTGTTTCACGTTCACGGGAGGAGACGACCTCGGATGAGCAGGTTTTGGAGAGCGACCAAACCTTCTCTTCTGAGTTCGCGACCGAAGTGGAGCGCGAGAGCAAAAACACCGTAAACATGAGTACATCCACGAACTGGAGCGCAAGCGCAGAAGGAAGCGCCTCATTCTTCGACATATTCTCTGCTGGTGGTTCAGCGTCCGGAGGGCAGACCTGGACGAAAACCGCAGAAGACTTCTACAGAACGCTTGCAAAATCGGGCAGCAAGTCAGCCTCTTCGCTGAGTAACAAGGCGCGGCGTGAGGTATCAACTTCAAGCACGACTCGCATTGAGGAGCAGCGTGTAGAAAAAACTAGCATGACGCTCACAAATATAAATGATGGTAGAGCGCTTTCCGTTCTGCTCTATCATTTGTCTAACATCTACGCTCAGGTGCCACTTGTAAGAGATCTTCGTCTGGTTTCGATACCGTCGGTGCCCAGGATCGAAGGAATTATACTAAGGTGGCCCAATGTGTATCATCGCTCGGAGGTCGATAAAGCGATAAGTGATCTGGTGCTGCCGTCGCCCAGCTTCGTCGCAGGCGATATGACCAAGTTCAAGTCCTTGGCTCGTTACTTTGACCAATGGATTCAATCGGTCCACGATTTGATTGTGGCGGAATATACAATCGGTGCGTCCACATCGCCGGCAGCGATCTTAACGCCAATGGCCGCCGTTTCTTTCGCGGGAGGGGCTACCGATGATGAAGGCGAAGTCGCGAAAAGGCTGAAGGAGCTCGTTAAGCAATTATCAGCTGTCACCAAACCAGGCGATAAGCTACATCTCGAGTTTCTCGAAATTACAACCCCAGCGCTCTTCGCCGATTGTGTGGTTGGAGCAATGAGGGGCACCGAACCGTACTCAGAGTCCATGAGGCAACGGGAAGTTCGCGGACGGGATGCTCAAATTGCCCTCACGCTTTCAAGCGCGCTCTTGCAGACGGCTCAAGCCAGAAGAGCTGGCCAAGGCAAGATCAATGAGGTTGATAATATCAAGCGATCTGACGATCTGAAGTCTATTGTATTCACAACTAAGTCACCCCCGACGGAGGGTAGATGGTTGCTTTATGTAGATGGCACCCAGGAAGGGAAACTCGACGTTTCAAGCGCAATTTCGGCTACCAAGAAAATGGAGTTCTCTTTCAAAGTGGCACAGCCGTGGATAACGGAAGACGAAAGCAATCTTGCGTTGATGCTGCACCAGACTACTAACGAAACGATTACCGTGCTGGTGTAACATGTCATTGCGGATCCCGTTGAGCTTTCCCAATTCAGCGTCGACAAGTTACCCGACGCGTCCGGATGATCAGTGTTATTTTGTCACGCCGGCTGAGAACGCCGACCGTGGCCTCTATGTGCCTGGCGAAAACGTTCAGGAGGCCCAGGGCGTCCTTCAATGGCTCATTGACAATCCAAAAAGGCAGATCCCGAAAGACGTCATCCCGCTTCAGAGCTCCTTTCGAGAGCTCAGCTTTGTGAGAGACAAATACTTGCAGGACGTGCAAGCAATCGCTGACGAATGGAAGGCCTCAGGAAGCCCTATGAGCGGGCCGGAGGCGGAGCGCCTAGCACATAAGTTGTCGGATGCCCGCGTGGTCGCTCGGCAGGGCGCTAGAAGCCGTTCACGGATACCAACGATAGTTTGGGAAGCCGTCGACGGCGGTAGAGAGTTAGCGCGCACTGGCAGTCTAGCGGAGGTAAAGACCACCCTTGATACCGGGAAGAATTCGGTTGTGAGAAGCCGCCTTGCCAACGGTGAATTTGCGCTCGTGGCGGAGAAAGCAGGCGTAGCGAACGGTCGCTTAGGTCCGGCCGCTGTGAGCGTTGCTAAGCGCATTCAGCCATGGCTTAACCGAACCACTGTAATACTAATCGCCGTGGATTTAGGGTATAATGGCTATCGGATTTTCACTGCGGAAAGCGACGAAGAACAGCTCAAAGCTTTGGCTCATTTTGCCGTCTCGGCAGCTACCGCTGCGGCAGGCGCGCTTTGCGTTGCAACGCCATTGACTGGTTTCGCTGGCGTGGCTGCGTGCGTTGCACTTCCCATCGCCGCGGGAATAATTCTGGACTACAAAATTGATAACTCAAACCTACAGCAAACCTTACCGTAAGGCGGCTAGGCAGTGCATACCGCGCGAACCATTAGGCGTGATAAACCGCACGCGTCCTAAAATGGAATTTAGAGTATACGAGCGGCTCTGCCGCTTCTTCGCGTCGCGCTGTTGTAATAGCTGGATGCCTGTTGCACCGATCGATGGCGTGACTGCTCCATCGCTTCGGGGAGCGGAATACCGCGGTTGGCGGCCTCTGTCAGATACCCCGATCGTAGTCCGTGCGCCGAAAACTCCCCACTGTCCAACCCTGCCATCTCCGCCCGCTGCTTCAGGATCGCATTGACCGACTGCGGATCGATCGCCCGCCGCGACACGGTGCCCCACCGCCCGATCGCCCGAAACACGCTCCCCCTGTCGATCTGCGCCGCCACCAGCCAGGCATTCAATGCCTCAACTGGTCGGCCGGTGAGATAAACGACGTCGTCCTGCTCGCCGGTCGTGGTCTTGGTGCGGCCGAGATGGATGGCCAAAGAGGGGAGGGGAGGGCCGTCGGGCACCTCGATCGGTGGCTCGTCGGTCAGCTGTTCGCGTCGCAGTCCGGCAATCTCGCTGCGCCGCCGGCCGCCGGAGGCAAAGGCGACCATCAGGATGGCGCGATCCCTGACATCACGCAGGCTGTCGGTCGCGCAGGTGGCGAGAAGCTTTGCCAAAATATCGCCGGTCACGGCTTTCGCGCTCTTGCGGCGCCGGGTCCGGGGGACCGCGCGCACGGCCAGGCGGATGGCGGATTTGAGGGCAGGGGAGGCGAAGGCGGCATCGAGCCCGCGCCATTTGGTCAGCGTCGACCAGTTCGCCAGCCGCCGGCGCACCGTTGATGGCGCGTGCGGACCGACGGATCTCAGAAACCCCTGGCGCCGAAGGTTCTCGTCGACATCATCAGGCATGCCGTGATCGGCATCGGTCTCACGCCGCTGCGGGTCCCAGAGATGGTGGGCGACGAATTTCAAAAGCAGCGCCTCCGGCGCCGGCCAAGGCAGGGAGCGTCCGGTGGCGGCCATGCCCCAGGCTTCGAGATAGGCGAGATCCGAAGTCAGGGCGCGCAGCGTGTTGTCGCCCATGCCCTGGTTGACGAGATGGCGCAGTGTTTCCACATCCTGGTCGGTGAGCAGCTCGGCCAGTTCGTCGCGGCGCTCCATTGGCAGCACGGCGGCAATGGTGTCGAGTTCTTCGGCGCGGCGCTCGACGGCGGTCAGTGAAGTCTTCGCTTTGGCCACAAGCGCTCCAAAAAGACGGTTTCGGCGGCCTCTGAGACCGTGATTTGCCCCGATTCTTGCTGATTTGCGACTCCAGATCAACTACCATCGATAAACGATTGTTATCGATGGTTATAGCCCCAACGAGCAATCATACCATGTGAGGAACTTTAATATTTATATAGAGTTCCTTTAGGAAATCATTTACCATGATTTCAATGGCTTACGATCTCGCGAAAATTAGCATATCCACCTTGATGCGGCCGGCTTTCGACGCGGCAATCGCGCTCACACGTCTCGACGAGCGCATCGCCCGTTCGCCGGTCGGTCAGGGCTGGATTGAGCGCTCCCACTTCGCCGACGCCTGCGCTTCGCTGTGGATCGACGGCGAACTCGTCCATCTCGAGGACCTCGTCCTTCACGACGCCACCCGCGACATCCGCACTCCGACCCACGAACTGACCATCGCTCGCGACGTGTTGCGCACTCGGCGGCGGATCGCTGCACAGTCGCCGGATTGGGCGTTATCGACAGAGGGTATCCGAACTTTGCGACAGACGTCGGACAGCAATCCGGTCGGCGCTGAGGCGGTGGAGCCGGCCGGCGTTATACGGTCCGCGGTGGCCATTGATCCGGAAGGGGAGGGGGACGATGGTGATCACGTGGAAAATCTACCCGGCGTCGATTATGCCGCCATCGATGCGGTGCTCGCCCGTTCGGAGGCGGCGATCGAGAGTGTCATGCGGCCAGGTCGTGCCGGCGCGGCAGAAAAAGATCCGATGATTTACGATCTCGACTGGGACGAGGATGCCCGGCTGGACGAGTGGCGCGGCGTGCTGCGCCAGGCCGAAAACTTGCCGGCGGTGCTGCAGGCCGTCGTCGCCCTCGATGCCTGGAACGAGCTGTCGGTGCTTCAGCATGCGCCTTGGCTCGGCCGGCTGTTCGCAGCGTCGATCCTGCGGGAGGCCGGCATAACCACCGGCGCTCATCTCGCCGCCATTAATGTTGGCATGAAAACTATTCCCGTCGATCGGCGCCGGCATCGTGATCGGGAGACCCGGCTGCTCGCCATCGCCCACGGCCTGATCGCGGCCGCCGAGCTCGGTCTGAAAGAGCATGACCGGCTCTCGTTGGCGCGCACGATGTTAGAGCGGAAGCTGGACGGACGCCGGACGTCTTCAAAGCTGCCGGAGCTGGTCGAGCTGGTGATGGCAAAACCATTGCTGTCGGCTGGGATGGTGGCGAAGATGCTTGAGGTGACACCGCAGGCGGCGCGGCGGATTGTTTTGGAACTCGGCCTCCGGGAGATGACGGGGAGGGGGAGGTTTCGGGCGTGGGCTGTGGTTTAACTGATTCGAAAGCTGACAGCGCCATCGTCGGAAAACGCTTTTCGGTTATCCAAAGCGGAGTTCGGATTGAGCGCCGCCACCACCTAGCGCCATCACCTGGCAACGCTGCAGCATCGGGCTGCTAGCCTAACAACTGCCGGATGGGTTCTGACCCAGCTGACAAGGCCTTCTAGATATATTGCTTTGTTGACAGTGCCGTTTCGCGACAGAACGGCGAAAGGTAAGGAAAGGTCTATACAGATGAGAACAAACTGCCTCAGACACGGATTTGGGCAAGGACCGATTTTTATTAAGGGCAGACCTTCAAAAACGCAGCTGAGGCCTTATGTCGGGATGGGGCTAAGCCCACAGTCTTAAGACAATCGTGATGAACATTGAACGAATCACTCATCTGCGCTAGGTTGTTCGGTAAATGTTCTCGTTTGAGAAAGACCCATGCAGCAACTTACCGCACTACAGTCCTCTTCCGTGTGGATTGTGCAGCTCAACAAAGCTTGGCGCTCGGCCGAGCTGCGTGAACAATTTGAGGCCGAAACTGGCCTAAAGCCGTTGCTGATTGGCAATAGTCTTGCGGTGGAGCAGCAAGCTTCATCCGGCGCGGCCGCTCGTTACCATGACGAATTCCGGCTCTGGGCAACCAAACGACTGGGCCTGGAGGCGCTGGCCCCTGAAGAGATCAAGGGCCAGATCAGATAATCAGATCCGTTCGACTGCCTTGATATAGAGGTCGCTCATGACCGCCACGCCGTCGAGAAGCTTCGATTTGCTTTTTTTCCCGGCATAGAGTTTGCCGATGGCAGCGGTCATTTTGGCTTGGCGGGCTCGAGCCCCCTGCTCCAGCGCGTTCTTGGTCGTCCGGAGAGAAACGAGGTCGCTTGCAGCCTCTGCACCTTCCGCCGCATGCTGGACCGCGTCGTAGGTCGAGACAATATTGCTTACGACCGGGAACTGTGAAGCCCCGTCGCGCAGAAGGTCGGCGCCGGCCTTCCAGATCCGTTCCTTCGCGTCTTGCTGGCTTTGCGTCTGATATTTTGGAAGTTCCCGCGCGACTGCTTCGGTGAAATGATCGTGCAAATCTGTCACGGTCTGGGCAATATCATCCATGTCGAGGCTCTCGAGGTCGAGCTCGCCATTGGAAGACGTCAGGGCCATGACCTTGCTGATAGCCTTGTCATATTCCGCTTGAAAGCCTTGTGCGCGTAACGCATTACTTAGTTCATGCGCAGCTTTGAAGTTGATCGCATCGATCATTCTGTCGCCGGCAATCCAGGTCTGGACCGCGGCAAGCGCCATGCCCGCAAAGCTGTCGAGGAAGATTGCCTCATCGGTCAACTGTACCGCGCCATCCACAGAACTAGCCGCCAGGATCATGTCGGCAGCCTTGTATTGAGACAGTGGATGCAAGTCAGTGCCGATTTCGCAGTTGACCACAGCCGCGCCAATTTTATGGTAGCTCGCAGTCACGAATGCGTTAAGCAAACGCGCAGCAGATTGTGGCTCAATGTTCAGGAGACTGCGTACATTCGCGCTAGCGCTCATGTCAACATTGCTGATTTCGCTAGCAAGTTTCGCCCGTGCAGCGGCATTGAAACCTTGCATTGTAAGCGCAATGGCAATGCGCGAGCCATCGTTGCCAAGCCCGTCGAGAAGAATGCCGCGCAGCTTTTCGCCGACGTCACCAAGCGTCCACGGCAATACATGAGTCATCGATGCCCTGAGTTTTGCCACATGCTCGTCGAGCCGCGACTCACCGATGCCGGCGGCGGTGAGCTCCTTCTCGTTTCTGGCGATAAGAAAATCCAGATCCGCCTGATCGTCACGAAAGGCGGGCAAGATGCCGTTGCCGTCTAAAAGACCGGTATCGGCCTCAAAAAGGGCGACCCCCGCCGGCGACAGCAGATAGAGGCTGTTGAGGGTCACGATACCCTTGGTTATCAGCTTAATTTTTAGGGCACGTGATATAATGGCGACGCTGCCGCCTGGATCAGCCTGATGGTAGGCCGCCGGAAAGAGATCTGTCGAATAGACCCGCGGACCGCTGAGACTGCCGGCATCGACAATCGTGCGGCCGTCAAAAAAATGTGACATGGAGAATCCTTACATCTGAGACCGGTTGCTTCTAAATCACAATGAATAGAAAATCGAGACTTGACCACTTTAACGTGTTCTTCCGCGCGAATGTGTGTCTCGCACACCTTGACGCCTATGGCCCAAAGGGTTGCCGCTAGATAACGTCGGGCAAGTTCGGCGCAGGAAATGCGATTGCAGGCATGTCGTCGAACCGGTCCCGTAGAACCGTTTATACGCCACACACATCGCCCGCTGTCTTCCGAGTTGACTGCTGGCAGCGACCCGTCCCCAAAAAGCCGCCGTCGCTACTCCAACGAAGGCTTTTGGAAATTGTCGAATTGTTCAAGGCAGACGATGATGGCATTTATACATAGTGCCGAGACCACGCGTCTCCTCGGTCAGGAGGATGGATGCTGTTTCATAGCGGCGATCAAATTGGTAAAGCTGGAGAGCGATTGGTTGAAAGCATTGTGGAAGAAGAACTTGGCTTCGTTTATCGCCGCACGCAGCATCCTGACGTCGGACTCGATGGAGAAATCGAGATCCTGACACGGTCCCGGGAGACAACCGGCGGGTTGCTCAAGGTCCAGGTCAAAGCCACCGACCGTTCGCTGATTTCCGGTCCTATACGTATCCCCTTCGACGAAAGCCATCTCGACTACTTCTCATCTCTGATGGTGCCGCCGATACTGGCGGTCGTCAGCATCTCGGACAGGAAGGTCTGGTGGAAGCCGATCCTTCACAAGTCAAACTACCAGGGACCGCGAGGAGGGTGGGGCATCTCACTTGATGCTGCTACCGACGAGCTAACACACGCGAGCCGGCTCTCGATGCAGATGATCGGCGAGCGTTCCAACGCGATGATTGCGAAGTACCTCGTCGATGAAAGCGACCAACGCTTATGTGCCATCGAGATAGCGCAAGCGGGATCCGACTATGACCTCCTCGAGGTTGAAGCATGGGCCGAGACCTTGCGCAACATCGATCGTACTTTGAGCGACGTACGCTGCCTCCTTCGCTATGAGCGGCGATACACCGATGCAATTTCTGCGGTCGCTCTCAAGGATCGTATTACGGTCCAAAAATCATGGTTTACCGATTGGGAGGCTGGAGAGCTGGTCTCGTTCCTCGATTGAAAAAGTTCACAACGCAAACCTCGGCGAAACACCATCGACAATCGCGGCCTCGCGCATTGACCGACTGGGTTTGTAGCGCCAACATTTATATTCCCGTCACAGTAGTCCTCTGCTAGCGTCGGGCTAACAATTGGGGGATTACAATGAATAATACCGAAGGTCCTGCGCCAGCATCAGAACCCGCGCGCAACCAGACAATGGCTAAAATGATACCAGCCAATGTCGAACGAAAAGGATACTTGCTGATTGCTTTTGACGTATCCAACGAGGGGGCATTCGCAGACCTAATCGAAAAACTGGGGGGCACAGCGCGTGCTTTTACGGCACGCGCCGGCACGGCGCGGAAATTCATCCTGACGGACATACGCTATTCGCAACTGCAAGACATCCAAGGCGACTTCTATTATAAATGGCTCCGCCACAGACCCGATCCCGATATCGCTCGCAAGCCATGTTCCGGCGATTGCTCCGCCAACGGCAAGTGCGTGCGGCCGGGATGCATCTGCTTTAACGGGCAGTGCACATGAGGACGGTCTTGCAGTTATTGGTTGCAATTCTCTTCCTTGGCGTGCTCGGCGTGTGCGGATACTTTGCCTATTTGCTTTGGCCGAGGTTGAGCCCAACGGCACCTCCTGGTCCGCCCGGGCTTGAAGCCTATGCTCCTGTGATACAGTCAGTGCTAACGCCCGTAACGTCGCTAATCACGGTACTATTTTCCTACCTGATCATCGATCGACAGTTTCGCCTGAACGCTGAGATCGAAAAGGTCAAACTTGATCTTGGGGAGCGTTTCAAGCGAGAATCCGATGCCTATCTGCAGCTGTGGAAGGCGGTCGCTTCCGCCTATCGGACAATTGCTGCGCTGGAAACGCGGAAGTTGAACTCCGCTGAGAATGATCGGCTGGCGTCGTGCCTATCGGAAGCAGAGCCTTACAGTTTCGTTTTGTCCCACGAGGATGAAGCGCGCTTTTACGACTACTTTCAAAAACTCGACAACCTGCGCGCAAGCGCAATCAAGGCACCTGGTAACAAAGAGCGCCAAGAACTGTGGACCAAGAACGCCAAGGAAATTGGCGCACTGCATGGGGAAATTCGAGATCGGTACAAATCGGCCTACCTTGGGCATAATGCAGGTCCAAACTAAAACGCTGAACCGGAAACTGATGAGCACCCGCAGTCACTCCATGTCGTCGATGGCCTCAGCTGCGTCATCAAAGATTAGCCCATTGCCGCCCGGCCGCACCGCAAGCGCGACGATGGCAAACACCAAGTAGAACAACTACCGCGATTGCAAAGGTTGGCGAAGGGAGCGCGAGGTCGCCAATCTGGTTGCGATACAAGCCCTTTGCGAGCAGGCCAAGCCAAAGGACGTTAAGCCACAGGAGTGAACAGATAGTTGCAAGGCAGGACACGCTCAGTGTCTTCATGAGACGATCTCATTGGATTGGTATGACGCAGTCTAGGTGCGCTCGGCTCGGTCACCGTTACATACAACCAGGAAGGTATGACCCTGAGCTTTGTCGCGAAGTGCGCCGATATTGAGACGCAGCCGATAGACAATTGATCTTCAAGAGCGGCGTGGCTCAGGGCGGTGCCGAATGCCTCGTTCAGACCGGCTCGCCGGTTTCCGGGGGGAGCGCGTCACCCGGCTTAAGTGTCCATACCATGTGCGTTTTGTCTCCGACCTCAGCCAACAACTTTTCAACATCGAAAGGAGAAAAGTGTTGGGTCACTGAGGAGGTGGGATGAAACTCCGGCGTAAAGCTCCTGACAAGTCGGCTTTCCTCGAAGAAGTGATGGGCGGCGCCCGGTAGCATCTCCATCGGCATTGGAATTTCGGCGTTTGGATTGTGATAGACGTTGAGCCCTTCGATCCAGGTTTCCTCATAACCGGTTGCATTCACGATGACCCGAAATATTTTTGGCAGGGTTGCGTTGGGGTTATGGTCGACCATACGGCCCTCTCGGATCGCAAGCACCTGTCCGGAACCGAATTTTCCCAAGATGCCGAGACGGTTAAATTTTGCGATCGTGCCCGCATTGGTCGAGATGACCGCACTGACGTGCCGAGAGTCAGGCAGTCGAAAAAAGCCGGAGGGGACAGGAGCCTTGTCTCCCCATTGGTGCGTCTCGACCCGCACCGGCGAGATGATCAATTTGCCCTCGCTGTCGAGAGCTGCGGGATATTCATAACCCCACAGATACCGTTCCAATGCAGATTGTGACCGCACCATCGACATGGAGGAGGAGAAATCGGCAATCGCAAGGACGAATGGCTTGCCGCTGACATGGGAGTGTTCCCAGTATTTCTTTTTGAGCTTCGAATACAACGCGCTGCCGAACTTGATCGGCATGTAGTCCTTCAAAAAGCGGTTCACTTCTTCGGGCGTATCAGTGGGCGGAGGATGTACGATGGTCCCATTCCTGATAGTGGGGCCAACCGTTACCGCTTCGACATACAATTCACCGAACAAACCGGCGGCGCAGAAATCCGGGACGTTCTTCTCGCGGCTCAGCACGAATCCCGCCTCGATCAGCATGGCATAGAGATAGAGCTCCCAGATGCGCTGGTCGAAACCCGTCGTCTGAAACTGCTCGATGAAATTGCCATCGGCATCCTCATACCACCGCATCATCGGCTCAATAATATTCCGCGCGGGCGAGTATCCCTCGTTGGTCGAGAGCTGAACGAATGAGGGATGCAGCCTTTCTTCGTCGTGGAGATGGCTGAAGAAATTGACCGGCTGTCCTTTTTCATCGCCTTGATAGTGGTCTTCTGCCAGCGCCTCGGCGGCGCTGCGCATAGCGGCGAAAAGTTCGTCCCTCGCCGCTTCAGGGGTGGGAGAAAAATCCGTTACGTTGTTCCCACGGAAGCACAGTTTCCGGTCCCTCGCCATGACGATACCGCCGAAATCCTGATCCTCGAGGTCCTGGGTGGCGATGCCGATGACATTCCCGCCCTCTGCTTCGAAAAATTCCAGCTCCTTCAACATCAGCGGTGTCCGAGGGTGGCGAGCATAACCTCCCAAGGCATTGAAGCGTGTGATGGAGATTGGTTTGATTTGCAGCTCGCTCATGATTTATCCTTGCACAGAATTCCCGATAGCGACAACAAGGAGTTGTGAGAGCGGTCCTTTTGTGACCGCATCCAATCCCTGCGGGGGTTGGCGCAACCCGAGCATCAAAACCGCGAGTAAAACCAATGCGGGACAGTAGAAAAATGAGGAATCTTTAAATTGCTGATGCTACTGCTGATGGCAACGGCAGCATAGGAGGTAGGCGTGGTCGGTGTGCAGCAACATTTGCCAGTTTTTGATGTCGAACTCGACCGCAACAATCCTCGCATCCGTCGATTTGTTGAGGGCTTTGAAGGCGAGCTGACCGACGATAATATTCAGCTGGCCCTCGATATCGGCGGGGACGACGGGGACAGTGGCAAAGGCGTAACGAGTGCCGACAAGCTGCGGAATTCAATTCTCGCGAACCGCGGGATAATGCAGCCAATCATTGTCTGTCGCAACGAAGCCGGCCGATATCTTTGTATCGAAGGAAATACGCGCCTGTTCATATATAGGCAGTTCCACGAAAATGGAGTTGCCGGGGACTGGTCGACCATACCCGCAATCGTTCACGAGACACTCGCCGGAGACGGCATTGATGCGATCAGGCTTCAGGCTCATCTGGTAGGACCACGCGCGTGGGACGCCTACTCGAAGGCCAAGTATCAGTGGGAGCTTCACTACAAGCACCTGATGCCCCTGGATCGGTTGGTCGACTTGTGTGGCGGGGACCGGCGCGATGTTCAGAAGTCGATCAACGCATATGCTGACATGGAAAACCACTTTCGCAAGCTTCACCAACCGGGCGAATTCTATAACACTCAACGATACTCCGGTTTTGTTGAACTTCAGAACACGAAGGTGAAAACGGCCATTTTTCGGGCGGGCTTTTCGCTCGACGACTTCGCCTCCTGGCTGAAGGAGAAGAAGATCGATGGTCTGATCGCCATTCGCCAGCTTCCGCTCGTCCTCGGAGACAAGAACGCCCGGGCGATATTCCTGAAGAAGGATATCAAGGCGGCTCTGGACGCCATAGAACGACCCGACATCGGTGCCGACCTACGCGCCGCCAGTCTGAGCCAGTTGGCACGAGCAATCACGGAGAAAGCCGAAAAGATCCCGTTCATCGAGATCCAGCGTCTGCGGCAAAATCCGGATGATGATGTCGTGCGGTATGTGCTGGATGCTATTGATGCCTTGCAGAATCTGGCTGGAGAGTTCCAGCAGCGGAGGGATGATGTCGGGTGAGACGAGCGCGCATATTCTCCTCGTTGAGCGGCTTATATCCCACGTTCGCGCTCGGCATTGCCCGCCACGCGGCCTGCTTGTCCTCGCCGACCATCATACCTTCGGCAACAATCGTCCTCCGCAGATTGCGGGATACACGCCCGATCTTTTCGCCAGTGACTTGCCAGCGACGTTCGAAGTCATTGGCGAAGCCAAAACCATGGCCGACCTCGAGACCGGTCGCTCTCATCGCCAGATATCAGCTTTCCTCGACTATCTGTCGGTTCGCCAGGGCTCCAGCTTCTATCTGGTTGTGCCACCGTTTCAGCGGCGCCGTTCAGCTGCGATTGTTGATGCATTGCGCATGCCCGCTCACAGCGGCATTGCCGTTGAGGTGATCGATGGTCTCTGAAACCTCCACGCGGCTGAAACGGAACCCGTCGCTGAACCTTGGTTTGCGTCACTCAGGCTTTCTTTACCAGCTTGAGGCAGTTGAAGCCGTGAAGGACCTACCCTATGCCGCTCTTTTTCACGAGCAGGGTCTCGGGAAGACAAAGATTGCCATCGACCTTGCACTTGAGTGGCTGAGAACGGACGCCGTCGATACGGTCGTGTTTGTCACCAAACGCGGACTTATTCAAAACTGGCAGGACGAGATCAAGGCTCATTCGTATCTCTATCCAACGATCCTCGACCAAAACCATGCCGGCAATTTCTTCGCCCTGAACTCCCCGAGCCCGGTTTTCCTTGTTCATTACGAAGTCTTTCGCACCGAACAGCGTCGTCTGCGGCTTTTCGCAAAAACTCGGCGCATCGGCGTTATCCTCGATGAGGCACAGAAAATCAAAAACCCGGAATCCGACCTCGCCCGAGCTTTTCATGCGATTGCTCCAGTCATGAAGCGCCGCATCATCATGACCGGTACGCCTGTGGCGAACAGGCCCTATGACATCTGGTCACTCATCTACTTCCTCGATCAGGGTGAGTCGCTCGGCACGGATTTCGAAGCTTTCAAGAGTGGCCTTGATCTCAGCAACGACCTTTGGCTCAACCAGACGCGACGCGACGCCTTTGAGGACGAGCTGGGTAACCTTTTTGATCGCATTCGCTCATTTACCGTTCGGGAAACGAAATTGACGGCCGGGATCCAGCTTCCGGAGAAGCGAATTCAAAATGTTCAGGTCGACATGAGCCCGCGCCAAAAAGCCCTTTACGACGAGTACCGAACGGACCTTGGTGCATCGATCGTCGTTGATGAGCGACAGACGCTCGACGACGCTGAAGAAAGTCTCAAGCGGCTACTGCGACTGGTACAGGTCGCATCCAATCCGAAACTCGTCGACGATTCCTACGCCGAAACTCCCGGAAAATACGCCAAGCTTCATGAGCTTGTGACGACGGCGACCGTCTCGGGTTCGAAAATCATCGTCTGGACCAGTTTCGTCAAGAATGCTGACTGGCTGCAATCTCGCCTTGCAGAGTTTGGAGCCGTGAAAGTGCACGGGGGCGTGGAGCTCGCCGATCGCAACTACGCAATTGCCAGGTTCAAAGCTGACCCATCCGTAAAGGTTCTCGTTGCAACACCGGGCGCAGCGAAGGAGGGTCTCACGCTGACGATTGCCAACCACGCTGTCTTCTATGATCGTTCCTTCAGCCTTGACGATTATCTTCAGGCGCAAGACCGGATTCACAGGATTTCGCAGACCGACACCTGCTTCATTTGGAACCTGATCGCCACAGAATCGATCGACGAATGGGTGGATTCCCTTCTTGCAGCGAAAAGACTGTCGGCTCAGCTTGGGCAAGCCGACATCAGCAAGGAAGAATATCGCCGCCTGGCAAACTACGATTTTGGCAAGATGATAAAAGAAATTCTCGGTCTGGAGGTTTAATTGGGGAGTTCGGGAGAGAGCGCGATGTTGAACAGGGTCAGAGAACAGGGCTCGGTGATTTTACGCGGTGTGGAGATTGTCACGCGTACCCTTGACATCGATGTCAGGGCTTTGAAGTTCTACGTCGATAATCCTCGAATTTATTCCTTTATGCGCGCGGACGGTGTACAGCCGACACAGGCCGATATCCTGGCGAAGCTGCAGACCCTTGAACACGTCAGGGAGCTGGTGCAGGACATCCGTGCCAACGGCGGTCTGATCGACCCTTTAATCGTGCGGGACGGTGATTTCGTTGTCCTCGAAGGCAATAGTCGGCTTGCAGCCTACCATCATCTCGTCGCTGAAAATCCTGTTTCGTGGGGCAAGGTAAGATGCACCCTCTTGCCGGCCGACATCGACGAAAAATCGGTGTTCGCCTTGCTTGCGCAGTATCATGTCAAGGGCAAGAAGGACTGGGCTCCCTATGAGAAGGCTGGCTTTGTTTATCGGCGGTTCAAAAATCAGATGGTCGATATCCCGGCCATCGCCAAGGAAATCGGTCTCACCAAGGACGAAGCGAAGCACCTCGTCGCAGTCTACGAGTTCATGATCGAGCATGGCGACGGCGACCGCGAACGCTGGAGCTACTACGACGAGTTTCTGAAGTCCCGGAAGATTAGGAAGGTCCGTGAAGAAGTGGCTGGTTTCGACGACTTCATCGTCAGCGAAATCCAAGCCGGTCATTTTGGCAAGGCAATGGAGTTACGAGACAAGCTTCCGGTAATCTGTACAGCAAGCAGCAAGATCGTCCGGCGCTATATGGATGGTACCTACGACTTCGCCGAAGCGCATGAGGCCGCCGTCACGGCGGGGGGTGAAAGCCACGTGCTCAACAAGCTGATCCGTTTCAAAAAGTGGTTGGTCGAAACATCCACTGAGGATGATATCCTCGATGCGCCAAAACAGGTCCGGGACCGCATCCAATACGAGCTGAAGGAAATCGAGAAAAAATCTCGCAAATACAAAGACCTGGTTGAGGCCAAAAAAAATGAGATCGATGTCCAGTGATCAGTCGGAACCCGTGGGCATGACTGAACCAGGTACGATCGACCTCAAAAATTAAAGCGCTTGCATCCGATCAGATTGAAGCAGCAAAAGAGGTCTGAAACACTTCGAGAGTGCTTGACTTGCACGCCGATAACCGCAAAATTGCACTGAGGGAATGCAATATTGTGTTGCGGGAAATGCCATGTCTGACGCTTTTTCAATTTTTTGTTCGATCGGTAGCTCAGCCGGAAGGATAGTGCTCCTTGGTTTTGCACCCGCTAAAGTGTTGCACGCGCTAAGTTTTCCCGACGTTTTGAACGAGGACACGGGTACCGGCTACCAGCGGCGCTTCAACTCGCAGCACAGTCAGGATTTTCGGCGCTATATTCGCCAACCCGGCGCTTCAACCATCCCGCTGACCCTCAACCTCCGGCCATCGGCTAACGCATGGTCGGTTTGCGACAAGGGCAACGGACAAGCCGAACTCAAGATCAGTGCTGATGCCGGGAAAATCATGGCGCAGGTCGATTGCCAGCACCGGCTAGGCTTCCTGGGGGAGGTGGATCTGTCGCTTCCTTTCATGTGCTATATCGGCCTGAGCGTTGAGGAAGAGATGGAGGTATTCCGCACCATCAACAGCAAGGCGAAGGGTCTTAGTACCAGTCTGCTGGATTTTCATGATGCGCACTTGGCGGGCGATCTTGCCAATGACCGGCCCGAATTGTTCATTGCCTTGCATCTCAACAATGACCCGGAATCACCGTGGTATCGACAGCTGGACCTCGGTGGTACCAGCACATCCGGCATGACGCGACGGGCATCACTTCGGACAATGCAAAAGGCGATCAAGCGCTTCTTGACGGCTACAAAAATTCTGAAAACGAAGTCGACCGAGCGGGCCGCCCAAATCGTGCTTTCCTTCTGGAAAGCCGTTTCCGAGGTGCTTCCCGAAGAATGGGCAAACACCCGCAAGCATATTTTGAACAAGGGGTTGGGCGTCTACGCGATGATGGATATCGCCGCAGACCTCTACCGCGAAGCGCCCGATGACAGCGGCCTTGATCGAATCTCGTTTGTGAACGCGCTTACGGACTTCGCTCACCAGGTCGATTGGACGACCAAGGGAAAATTGTACGGATTGGGCGGTGAGGGCGGCGTTCGCCCTGCCGTAGATTACATTCGCGACGTTCGCAAACGCGCGCATTTGAAAGTCGTCAGCAATGGCTAACAAGAATATCCTGCTTATCGAGCCAGGCTACAAGAACAAGTATCCGCCATTGGGTCTGATGAAGATTGCCCAGTATCATGGTCCTCGTGGCAAACGTGACCGCGTCCGTTTCATCAAGGGCGAGGATCGCTCGGTGATGAATGAAGCATGGGACCGGATTTACGTCACCACGCTGTTTTCATTTGAATATCCGAAGATTTCGCAGTCTATCGATTTTGCACTGGAAGTGGCGAACGGCCAGGCAGACAAGGTTTTCGTCGGGGGGATTGCCGCTTCCCTCATGCATGAGCGGTTTCTGGATGAGCGTCGCTGGCATGGGATCCGGTTCATCAAAGGGCTTCTTTCAGAGGCTCCCGCCGTCTCTCTGCAACTCGATGAGTTCGCCGAAGAGCTTTATTCCAGCGACACGACGGGAAGGCCGATCGAGGACCTTGTGCCCGACTATGATATTCTGACGCAGATCGATTATCGGTATCCCGTGCGAGATGCCTATTTCGCTTACACGTCACGTGGCTGCATTCGCAAATGCCATTTCTGCGGTGTGCCAAAACTGGAGGGGATGCAGCGCGACACCGAGTCATTGACCGACCTGGTTCGCGCCATCGATGAGCATTACGGTCCGAAGAAAGACCTGATCCTCATGGACAACAACGTCGTCGCTTCCGCCAGGTTCAAGGAAATCATCGCGGAAATTAGAGATCTCGGCTTTGTGCCGGGCGCAAAGCTTATGAGGCCCGGCGCCAAAGTCGCGGTTCAGCGGCGGGTCGACTTCAACCAGGGCGTAGACGCGCGGATCTTGTGCAAGGATCCAATGTATCTACGGGAATTGGCGACCATCTGCCTCAAGCCACTGCGCATTGCGTTTGACCATCTGGGTGTCAAAAAACCGTATGAACAGGCTGTGCGCTACGCGGCGGAATATGGGCTGACGGAATTATCGAACTACATGCTCTATAATTTCCATGACGGTCCTGAAGACCTTTTCGAGCGCATGCGTTTGAACGTGACCCTCAACGAGGAACTCGGCATCCGTATCTGGTCGTTCCCGATGCGTTACCAACCGACCAACCGTCCCAACCGCGGGCATATCGGTGAGAAGTGGTCGCGCTACCAGCTGCGCTCGATGCAGATTGTGCTGCAGGCGACCCATGGTATCGTCAGTGGGGCACCGGAATTCTTCAAGCATGCATTCGGCGATACATTTGAGGACTACGCGCGCATCTTGATGATGCCTCACGACTTCATATTCAATCGCACCTGGTACGAACGATACGATCAGGATCAGAAACTCTACGAATTTCAGGCCGAGTTTGCTGCACTCGACAACTACGAGCGGGCGGAGCTTATGGAGTTGCTGTCGTCGCGTGATCCACGAGAATTCGTTACGCTCAGCGACTACGCTGCCAACGATAAGGTCCGCCGGGTTTTACGGTTCTATATCCCGGTATCCAAGGATGAGCTGACGACGATCTGGGCGACGCAAAAAGAATTGATCCGCCTGGAATCGATGTCGGACCTTGGGCTCGCCGAAGACGAGCGCGTTGAGGACGCCGGATTGGACTATGAGGAAGAGAGCATCGCGATCACTGCAGAGCTCGCACCAAGGCAAAGGGCTATTGCATGACCGAAGCACCCCGTATCAGCCGAGCGGCCCTTGCTGCTGCAAAAAGTGTTGGCGAGAGTGAATACCTCAACGATATCGTCATCGGCCGCGATGTTCTGGAACTCGTTTCGAGCGCAATGTACGTCGACCCAATGACGGTCTATCGCGAATACGTTCAGAATGCCGCCGACGCCATTGATGATGCCAGAGCTCGGAATTTGCTTATGCCGGACCTGCCCGGCGAGGTGACGATAACCATTGATCAGATGCAACGGACGATCCGCATTCGCGACAATGGGGCCGGTCTCACAAATGCTGAATTCGCCCGGCGTATGCCGGCGCTGGGTGCAAGCAGCAAACGCGGAACCAGCGCCCGCGGTTTTCGTGGCGTCGGTCGCCTGGCCGGCCTTGGCTATGCTCAGGAACTGATATTCCGCTCCCGTCGGTCCGCCGAGGAGCCGGTCGCAGAGCTTTCGTGGGATTGCCGCAAGCTCAAGGCGCTGCTGCGCCAGGAAGACGGCGATATTGAAAGCCTGATCCGCTCAGTCGCGACCCTTCGAAAGCGGCATGTGAGCGAAGATCCGGATCGATTTTTCGAAGTCGAGTTGCGCGGCGTCGTGAGATTGCGGAGCGACCGGTTGATGAACCCGGCCGCTGTCGAGGAATACCTGGGACAGGTGGCACCCGTTCCCTTTTCGCCCGAGTTCCGGTTCGCAGACGAGATCCGGGCAGCGCTTGCGCCGATGGTCGAACTGGGCGAATTGCACATTCGGATCAATGACAACGAGGCCCCGGTCTATCGGCCGCACCGCGACGTTTTCGTCCAGGAAGGCGGCAAGGCGACTCGGATTGACGCCCTCTCCATCGCCGAGATTCCTGGCATCGACGGTGACATCGCCGCTATCGCCTGGATCCTCCATCATGACTACGAAGGCGCTCTTCCCAACGCATGGGGTACGAAGGGCCTGCGGCTGCGTTGCGGCAATGTCCAGATCGGTGAACACGGGCTACTGGAAGACCTGTTTCCGGAAACCCGGTTCAACAGCTGGGCGATCGGTGAAATTCATATTATCGACCGGAAGATTGTGCCCAACGGTCGCCGCGATCATTTCGAGCAGAGCGCGCACTATCATAACTTAACCAATCAACTGGCGCCGATTGCCCGCGATATCGCACATCGATGCCGTACCAGCTCAATCAAGCGTAATTGGATCCGTGAGATCGAGACGCATTCGCGGATGGTCGAGGAAACGGTAGACATTCTTCAGCAAGGCGTTCTGGGCCCGGATGAGTACGGCAAGAAGCTCGTTGCAGCGGAAGAAGGGCTGCGGCGCACCCATCGCGCCCTGTCGCAGAAAATCTTTAGCGAAACAGAAGTCTGCAGCTACCGCGAGGACGTCACGCGTCTGGAGAACCGCGTCGCTTCCCTCGCTGGACAACTGGTCCCCGAGCAACTGCAAGCTTTTCCCGAACGCGACCGCGAGGTTTTCATGAGGATCTGCGAGGTGATCTATCAGGTATCCACCAGCCAATCCTCGGCAAAAGCTCTGATCGACAAGATCATGGCCAAGCTTGAGATAGACTACGGTGCAACAGGGAAGGGTAGCCCCGGCTAAGGCTACGAACAACATTCAACTATACAAGTTGACGAATGGATTGCGGTTGATGCAATTTTAAACTTTGCACCCCAGATTGTGCCCATTCTCATATGGCTTCCCTTAAATGTTGAAACAAAGCCCGCCCGCTCTTCTTTCCCTTCCGACGGGGGATGAGACATCCCTCGATTTCAAGCAGCGCTTGCAGGCGCTGCTCCTCGACAGCTCGACGCATCTTTACGTGGACACTTCATTTCTGATGTGGATGACGAAAGTCGGGTCGGCCTCGCGCAATCAGCTCACCGACTGGCTTTTGGAAAACTGTGGCAACCGCGTTCATGTCCCGGCTTGGGCAGCGCACGAATATCTAAAGCATCATGTTGCCGGGACGATTTCTGAAGAGCTCGGGAAGAAGCTCGAGGAGGTCAAGGGCGCGCTCGGCGGCATCTATACATACTGTCGGCCATTCGTGGATGAAGCGACCGAGAAGGGCCATAGCGATCCCGTGGCTGCTCGCGCCACGGCCCGCGATGCCATCAATACGCTGGCCGACTTCATGGCGCGGGTCAAACAGTGGACGAACGGATATCAGCGGAATGCTGTCGAGGTAATATCCTTCATCAACACGACCGCAATCGGAAACACGCCGCTTTTCGACTATTTCGAGACCTTGTCATCGACCGGCGACGCTCGCTATGTCGGATCGGTACCGCCTGGTTTTCAGGATCGCGGGAAGAAAGGAAAGTCGTCTGCGAGCGATGAAGGCGATGATGAAAAGTTGCGCGCAAGCAACAAGTTTGGCGACCTAGTTTTCTGGAAAGAGATCCTCGCCCACGCTGCCAGCGACGCGGTGCACTCAATCGTCATTCTGACAAATGACCGGAAGAACGATTGGCGCCTCGGTGGAGGCGCAGGCAGTTCTTTTGACGCCCGTATGCTTGAGATGCGGAAAAACTGGACGCCCTTGCCACGTCCTCACCCGATGCTCGCCCTCGAAGCGCGCCTCTCGGCTCACGTCGCTCACATCGAGGTCCTCGACAGCGTCTATCTCGGCGCTGTGCTTGACGGTTTGGCTCCAGACATCGTCAAGGCGTTTGTCGATGTGGCGACCGTTGCCGACGCGCCCGGCATTGGTGATTCAAGCAGGACGACCGGCGAGAAGCCACCATCTGGGCCGCCGGAAGGTTGGGGGTCTGAACCGAAGTTGATCTTTGCTGAAGCCAAGCTGGTCAGTGCCAAGACGTCGCCTTTGCGGCGAGCCCTGATTGCAAGCCGCGACGCGCCAAAAGACAATGTCCTGGCATTCGTTCAAAGGCTGTTGCAGATCGAAAATGGAATGTCTCTCGCACTCTCGGACGCGTTTGACGGACCAATCTTGGAGACTTTCTCGCATAACGAGTTCGTTTCGTTTGCTCGACTGTTGCACGACGCAGCCATCGAAGGAACTCCGGGCTACGTCGAGAAGATTACCGACTTTATCTCGGCACTGGATCGTTTTCCGGTCGAAGCGGCCACGTCGATTTATCTTGGCTTTCTGGCTTCGGCCTATCTTATCCGCGAGAAGAACGAGACCAGATTGCCGCCCCGCAGTCCGGTGGCGGAATTGCTGTTCGCGCGCCAGGCTGAACCGTATGCTCAAACGCCGATAGCGCTGATCGAGGCGAGGTTGCGTGACAACGAGTTTCAGCCGATCTACCTGCCCAGTGCCGACGCGCCGGCGATCCCTGTCGAGGTCGATATTCAAGCGGACACTGACGCGCTCGATGAGATCTGCAGTTTCAAAGTCAATGGTGTTGAGCTGCTGATTGCCGGTCAGGTCGAAGAGAGCCTTAACCTGCGCAAGCTTTTCCCTGAACCTGGGGCGTTGAGCGTCGCCAGCCTCGCTGCAAAAGCGTGTGAAATTTTCACACTTCCCTTTTCTCAGTTGGAATTCGCACCGAAGGTGCCGCAAACTGTCACGCTCAATGAAACGAGTGGTTTCAAGCGTCCCGGTGATGTCTATTTTGTGAAGGACGCCTGATATGGCCGATCTACAAACACCCGTCCTCTTTGATCCGTTCTTTGGCGGTTTCGTCCTGGAAACGTTGACAATTGGAATGTACGGGGAAGCGCGGAACGCCATCCGCGAATATATTCAAAATAGCTTCGATTCCATACAGCGCGCGATTGAGGAGGTGAAGATACTTCCGGCCGGCGGTGGATTGATCCAGATCGAGATGGCTGCCGACAAGAAGAGCCTGGTCATTCGCGATAACGGCGCCGGCCTGCCGGTTAAAAATGCCGCTGCTATTTTGACGCGTGTCGGTGCATCGACGAAAAGTCACCGGAGAAATGCCGGCTTCCGAGGCATCGGCCGATTGGCCGGCATCGTGTTCAGCAATACGGTGACGTTTGTGACCAAGGCCAAAGGCGAGCGGGAGCAAACCACCGTCATCTTCAACGCCAAAGCCATGCGCGATGCCATGACTCCCGGAAAAGGGAGTTCGAAGTCCGCAGAAAACCTTCTGCGCGAGACTGTCAGGGCGTTCCGCTCTCCGCATAAGGAAACTGGCAAACACTTCTTCGAGGTGCGGCTGGAAGGCTTCGTTGATGAGCCGGACGAATGCAAATCATCCACCGAAATGTATGATTTCGTCAGCCAGGTAGCGCCTGTTCCTTATCCTGCCGACTTTCCCTTTCTGGCGAAATTGCAGACTACGGCGAAACAGAGCGGCATCCCGATCGAAGAGGTCCAGATCACCATCAAAGACGGCGCCAAAGCTCCGGTTTCAGTAACGAAGCGGTTCGGGGCCACTCATACCATCGCGAGCGGAGAAACCGAGATCACCGGCTGCGATATCCATTGGAAGGCAGGCAGAAAATGGTGGGCCTGGGTCGGAAAGAAAGAGGAGTCCGGCTCCTACACGGACAGCAAAGTGAGCGGTCTTCGGGTGAGGGTTCGCAATATCCAGATCGACGGGACCACGATAGTCAGCGAAATTTTTCGCGAACATGCCAAGACCCATGTCCGGTTTCAGGATTGGTATATCGGGGAGATATTCGTCGATCCTGGCGCGCTTGTTCCGAATGCCCGCAGAGATGGCTTCGAGGAAGACAGTGCGTGGAAGAAGATCAAGCGCGAGATTGCCGAAATCGTCAAAGAGCTCGGCAAGGAAGCGTATAAAACCTCGATTGCTGGCCAGCTATCTCTCGAAGCACAGAAGGAAAATCTTGGAAAGGTCCGCAAGGAACTTCGACAGCTATCGAGAGCAAAATTTCAGGATATTGACCGCACAATAAAACTATCAAAGGACCTTACTACCTATCAAAAACGGGTTGCTAAGGCTGCGGTCGGCGCTGATATGGAGACAGCGGCAGAGCTTCATGCCATAGGATCCGAGTTTGTTGATATCAAGCGTGAAGCCCTGGCGAATGTTGGAGAGGCTGCCACTAAGTTAGACCGCGAGCGAATTCAAGAAGATGCACGAAACGCCTTTCTAAAGGAGATCCTATTATTACTGGAAGATAACCTCACGCCCGACCTTTTTGCTGAAGTTCAAGAACTTCTTATTGAGGAATACGGCGATGACAGCGATTAAATAGTGATGTGGCTTGCTCTCACCCGGCGAACTACGGCTTTCGATATATCGAGCGACTACACACCAATGGAGAGCTTGCTGAGTAGGGTTCCCCTTCGACATAGCCGTCTGGTGCCGCGATCCATGATTTCAAATCACCGGGTTACTATCGTGGCGGATTCACGCGCTATTTTGATGGCATCGTACCAGATCCGGGCACTTCATCGGAAGGGCGCACGATAGCCGGGGGAGTGGAATCTGCAGCTGCCAACATGCGCCCTTCATATCCATACTCGTACCAGTTTTCATCGGTTTTGATAGTTTCCAATAATTCTGTGATCGGAACCCACCGTAGCGCTGCCACTTCCGTGCGATCTGGTTCTATTTTCAAATTTCCTGCGTCGGCCAAGACGATAAAGAGATATTCAAACTGGTGACGTTCTTCCGATTTGATACGGTCAAAAAAGTGAATCGTTACAGCGGGCTCCTCCACGCCGAACTCTTCAAACAATTCACGCTTTGCGGCGGATAGGGGATCTTCATCTGGATGGTTTTTGCCCCCGAAGGTGGCGACCCAAAGCCCCGGGCGTTCGTCTTTCGAGAAGGTGCGCTGGTGGCACAACAACAACTGCCTAGATCGATCAACCAAGAGGCCACCACTAGCTCGCCGCCAATGCTGCGTTTGTACGGCTTCGCTTCTTTCCATTGAGGCGATTGGCTGATCACTTGAGTCAACAGCAAGGATTTTTTCACTCATTTTGTTCTCGCTTCGATAAGATTCAGGAGAGCATCTTCTCTTTCCAGCGGTCCGCTGCGTAGCAATTCGAGCGCTTCCTTTGCCATTATCATCACAGAGGGGTATCGAGCTCGCAAGAAATCCTGGAATGGCGAAGGACCGTCGCCGTCACGCCGCATCGCCATCGTCACGATCGTGCGTATTTCAGGATTCTTAATTGCGGCCACGATTTCGCCGTAGGTCTCTGACCTAGGGTTGCCGCCCATCCGACCATTTAATAAGTGCGCTGCGTACAATCTCTTCATGCCGCTTTCCCGGTCATTCGCGTCGCCGGTGTCGAGAAAGTAGCTAGCTTCGAGAAACAATGCCGCTATTGCGCATTTCTCAAGGTTTAGTTGCCACCAGTTGGGGTCGCTGTAAGCTTGCGAAAGGTAATTTCGGCGGATCTCGGACAGCTTCTGAGATATGTCTCGTAAAGATTGAACGCCTTCACCTGAATACAAGTGCAGATGCGCAATGTGTTCGAAGACACTGTTTGTCTCCCGATAATGATCGGCGCGATGTTTCGGCACCTCAGCACGTGCTTCGGCAAGCATTTTGGTTGATCTGTCCTGATTTCCAGCGGCCGCATATGCGACGGCTAGGCGCCTCTGGACAGCACCGAACTGGTGGACCGTATCGATCATCAAAGGATTGCTCTCTGACCGGATCCGTTCTCCAAAGTCAATTACGCCACAGTAGTCAGCAACTTGGGACATGACCTTCAGATGAAGAACTTGGCGGTGGAAGATGTCGGTAGGGCTAAGCAGACCGGCCTCACCGCGTTCCGAGAGCGCGTCCATGACACTGTCGAAGAGATCCACGAAACCGCACTTTTGTGTCATCATGGCAACCGCCATTAGCGCGTTCGTTGGCAAGGCGCTTTTTGAGTGAAGGCTCAAGAGCGTCGCAATGGCGTCAGACCCCAGCCCTGCATCGACGAACGGCCGGACTTTTTCAGCCAAATCTTCCGCCGGCGCCGAGGCCCGGCTTCGTGGAAGAGACTGGGACGGAAGCGAGAAATGCTCCTTAACTCCATGCATGAGCGCGTACGTGGCGAAGAACTTTCCGATTGTCCGAAATCGCTCGTTTTTCTGGCTAGCGATCGTTGCCGGATCAGAACCGAGCGAAAACGTCTCGCTATCGTAAGCCTCCTCGACCTTGTAGATGTAATCCGTGATAAAGTGCACAGGAATGAACTGAACGAGGTTTTCGGGGCTCGCGCCCATTCTAGTCAGTTCAGCGTTGTGTCGGGACACTACCCTCGCGATATGACCATTCTCGCAATCAAGGCAGCCTGGGCCGGTATTTTCATAGATCTCGCGCTGCTCGTTGCTCTCGCCAATTACGGTCGGCACCGTGATGGCAATTTGCCCTCGGTCAATGCCGAATTGCTCCAGGATAGAATAGAGATCAGAGTGATGTGTGCCGATGTGAACAATGTCGGGTTCGTTCCTGTCGGTCATTTCGATGTTGGAAAAGACGGTGGGGGCAAGCATGTTGTGCACCGTCTTTAGACCCAACAGAGAAGCAGCCTTAGATCCATAAAGTATATGGTTCGCGCCGGCTTCGATAATTTCGGACACGTAGCGCGCTGAAGCATCACCCCAGAAGCTTTCTGAGAACCCGACCAACACGATGCGACTGCGGCTTCCCCGGTGAACGAAGGTCTTGACGCCGAACATTGCTTGGAGCCCGAAGTTTCTCCAGCCGCGGGTTTCCTGGAACCCAAAGTCCTTGAGGCCTGGAATGAATGACTCCAGATTCCCTATCGCGACGACGTCACCCGGCTGAACGTAATGCCGAATGTTGTCATCAAACGCAGACCACCGCACGAGTGCTTTTTCAAGGTGCCGGAAATGCCAAGTCGTAACGGCTGTTGTGGAAGTCGCCAGCTTGTTCCGGTTAAAGTCGTTGATGATTGCCTGAAAAAGTTCCGACACCTGGTCTACATATTGGCTTGAGGGGAACACGACGACCCAAAGCTCCAGCAAATCAGGGTCGGAGACTTTAGCTGCGGTGCATACCATCTGCCTGTGCTGATTGAACGCTTTGTTCGGACGTTGGAAGAAGAGCTTGCTGTCGGGAAGAATTCGGTAGCCCCACGTTTGTGCGACCAGTTCAATATCCTCTCTGATCGCACCTATCACGCGGATAGGCCAAGAAGCGCGATATGCGCTGGCAAGCGCCTCTCGTTGTGGATGGGACAGCTTCTTGCCCCGGATTTCGAAGCCGTTGACATTATTTCTGCCGATATATTCGAGAAAGTTTTGCGCCTTGCTCGTGTGTTCTTCAGGCGCAGGAACCAAGGGAACTATAGGGGTTGGCTCTGTATAGTAACGTTGGCGAAACGCCAGCGTCAGGCAATTATGAGGCTGATCGCGGCCCCCACTATGATCTTTCGTCAAGTCAAGCATATGCCTTGTCTCCTTATCCTTCCGCAAAGATGTTCGCGCTGTAGATGGACCCAGGCTGTCGTCCGAACCGCAGATCAGCGGTTCATCAATCAAGTCACCGGAAGGTTGCGAACACGCAATTACATTGAATCTAAGCGCAACTATTGTCAATCACAATGGTGCGTGACGTTCTCACCGTTGCCGAATCCCGATTTCGCACTCGAAAAACTATATGAGTTAAAGCGGCTGCAACCGCGCGCACACGGTGCGCACCCAAATTTGCCTTGAATAAGAAACTGCAGGTGCTCTAAGCGCTATATAAAGCTATGGAACAAAGCAGCATGACGCGAGCAGTATTCTTGGGAGGTGGTGATGATGCAAAATGGATTTATCAAGAGTTAGAAAAAGCTCGTCCTGATGCTTTGATCCTCGGTATGGTCGGGGAAAAGGACTGGCTGCTCGGAAAATGGGGGGTCGTTGATTTTGTTAGGCCTGCCGATATTCGGGATGTTCTTCGCAAACTTAATAAGTTTGGAATCACGTCAGTCGCATTCTTTGGAAAGCCTGTTGCTAGTATTTCATGGAAAGACCTTAGCCCGCACACATACAAGCTCCTACTGCAATCCATACCATATTTTAGCAGGTCTCTCCCGAACGTGTACTTCGCTTTTCTGCTCGAAAGACTTAAGTCGAAAGACATTTCGACTTTCAACGTCGGAGAAATTATATCGCACATTCAGCAGCCGAGCGGCACGACGTGGGGAGTCCCGACGGACTACGACATGTTTGCTGCATATGAGAGGGCGCGGACTGAGATGGATGGCCGGAGAGCCGATTGGAGAAAGCAGGGAACTCTGTTTTTGGCCAATGGCGAAGTGAAAACAGAGACATCAAGCACGAAGAAACTAATCAGGAACGCAGGCAGGGATCTTCATGGTGCAATACTCGTAAAATCTGAAGTTAGTGTGTATAAAAATCTCGATACACCTGTAATAGAGGAAGAACTCCTCCATCTTTGTGCCAATAACGGAATTGCCGGGATTATCACAGACGCGTCGGCAATTGTAATCGATTCGAAAAATCTATGTAATTTGGCGACTCGTCTTGGACTGTTCGTTCACTTCATTTAGGTTACATGACGTCAGACTGTATCTTCAGGATACGTTGCTTTATTCTCTCTGACTCAAAACTGTTTAAAGGTATAAACCCATCATCGCTAGCTATAAATATGTCAACTTTATAATCAAAAGTTATTCTCATTAGGCACGTAGGAAACAAAGTAAGATCGATCAAGCAAACCGTTATCGGCATACGTTGACCGTCTTCTGAATCTAATTGATCGTCTCGAAATTTTTCGGCACGAACGCGGTCATTTGCCGTGACAATGAGGTTGAAAGAACCAGGCGTCGTTTGTAGCCGGCTAGTTAGGATTTCAATTTGCTCTCTGCATTTTGCCATTCTTCCCATGAGGCCGACAAAATCTCCCACAACTAAAGAGTAGTCTCCTGGGATAGTTACGTCAAAAGCCGCACCTTCATGTGCATCGATAAGTTGGGATATTTGTTTTGCCGTTGTCGGATATAGGTCTGCTACCGACCTCTTCGCTATTTCAAAGCGAACAGGGTCCGTTTTTTCGAAATCAGCTAAAATAGTAGAGAGGTCTGCCGTGCTGAAATAATCGTCGGCGTCTTTGTGCACTCCTCTTGAAACCGCCTGCCTTGAGACCCCGAGAACGCCGGCAACGTCAGCATAGGATACGCTTAAAGATTTGACAAAATTTCTGTCAGCTGCGCTCAACGGTATCTCCGGATATAAATTTTCGCTCGAGTAAGGCCGCTTACTTGAGGTGGTAGCAAACGATGCAATCTACTGGATTGAATGTCAAGTTCTTGATGACGCAGGTTGACAGTTGTTGCTCTTCTTGCGAAGTTTCGGATTTTCTGATTTCGCAGGTGCAGAAATAGCAGAATTTGACGGGTCTGAAATCTGGCTGAAGATCGTCACGAATAGGACCTCAGGGCCGGATATCGCGCGGTCGGAGAGTATCGCTGTTTTCAACCAATCTCCGCCGCTTGAAGGCAGTCGGGCGTGACGGCGATGTGGCGGACGACCGCAGACGAGGACTGGAATCTGCAAACCACTGGAAAAATGGCATATATCGCCTTTTCGCGGTCAAGATAATTGCGGGGCGGTAGGTTCCTATCCTTTCAAGGCGGTTGTTTGGAACGATATTCCTATATTATTGCGGCATCATTCATGAAGACCACTTAGAACGATCTTGCCAAAAACGCCGCCGGCCTCCATACGGCGATGAGCGTCCGATGTAGCCGAGAGCGGATACACCGCTCCAATGACTGGCTTAAGTTCTTTTCCCATCCTCGGCAGCACCTGTTCCCTGAACCGGCCGATCATCGCTCTTTTCTCCAGTCGCGACCTGGATTTCATGACAGTGCCTATCAATTGCAGGTGGTTGTGAAGAACGGTGTCGAGTGGAATGATCGCGTTGTCATCGCGCCCCAACAGGCCGACTTGGACAAGGCGACCACCGGGTGCAAGACTGCGAATGTTGCGGGCGAGGTAGGAGCCACCGACGAAGTCGATGATCAGATCGACACCCCGAGACGCCGTTACATCAACGATCTCTGTCTCGAAGTCGATCTGCTTGTAGTCGAAGACCGCATCTGCGCCGAGTGACAGCACTTTTTCGATGTTGCCCGCAGATGCCGTGGCCAGCACAATGGCTCCGGCGGCCGTTGCGAGCTGGACGGCAGCCGATCCGATACCGCCTGCAGCAGCATGAACGAGAACGGTCTCACCTTTGGCCGCTTTTCCGAGATTTGAAAGCGCCTCCCACGCTGTCACGAAGCTTTCCATGACCGCGGCTGCGTCGATGAAGGACATGCCGGCTGGAATGACAGTCGCCATCCCGCTGTCGAGACGCGCATATTGAGCATATGCGCCGCCGCCAACAATCCCCATGACACGGTCTCCGACCGCAAAACCGTTCACTGCGTCGCCTATGGCCACGACATCTCCAGCGACCTCAAGTCCGAGAATGTCGCTATCTCCGTAGCTTTGCGAACCATAGACGCCTTCGCGTTGAAGAAGGTCGGCGCGATTGACACCAGCGGCCATGACCTTGACCAGAAGGTCGTCGGCACGCGCATCAGGTATGGGCGCTTCGGCAAGCCGCAGGACATCCGCGCTTCCGTAGTCATCGAATATGATCGCTTTCATCACAACGGATCCTTACTTCGAAAGTGCCCGGCGGGCGATGCTGGCAGCAAACAGTGGTGTCTCCCGGCTGTTGTGGTCGCCGCCTGCGGCCTGACGGGCAGCGGCCGCGTCTTCGAACTTGACGCCGTGGTCTTCGAGAAAGCGCATGAACACATCCGTCGGATGGGCGGTGACCTTGTTCGTATAGCGGGTCCTGTTGTCGTCGATTTTCTCGGCCATCAGTTCCCAGACGACATTGACCTGAGTGCGCCCATCGGCTGTGAAGACATCGGAGATCGAGTTCATGCGGCAATAGGCCGGCTCGGCAACTTCCGCCACATAGTGCTGCACGACGAGGCTAGAACCGATCTGCTCGACATTGATCGACATACGACGGCCGTCGTCGGTCCAGGTGACGCCGGCAGCGATATGATCGGGCGGGCAGCAGCGCAGGTATTCGGCTTCAGGCAGGTTGAAGAGCCAGTCGGCAATGTCGATCTTTTCGAGCGGAACGTCGATCTCAGCGGAATAGGCGGATTGGGAGAGAATTGTATCGAGGACCTTGACCATTGTAGTGTTCCTTCTGTTTGTTGGGCAATCGCCCGTTGACGAGAAGGAATGTGCTCCGGATGCCCGCAGATGATAACGAACTGAATGGTCGGAACGGTTTTGCGTCGTAGGCAAAGATGAGAGATCCGCGGTTCGCCGAACATCTTGCGGTTTATGTCGACGTCGTCCGCAGTGGTAGTTTCTCAGCGGCGTCGCGGCGTCGGGCCGTCACTCCCTCGGCTGTCGTTCGACAGATCGATGCGCTTGAGCAAGACCTGGGTGTTCCTCTCCTTGTTCGCTCCACGCGGGCTCTGGCATTGACGGACGCAGGCCGTCACCTCTTTGAGCGCGCCCAGCGCCTGCTCAACGATCTGGCCGATACCCATGCCGAGGTTGCCGCTTTCGATAGTGCGGTCAGCGGCATGCTCCGTATCGCCTGCTTCCCTACTTTTGGAAAACGCTACGTCATTCCTGTTCTGGCATCTCTTGAGCAGCAGTATCCAAGCTTACATGTCGAACTGGATCTGACCGAGCGGCTGGCCGACCCCGTCGCAGAGCGGCTCGATCTGGTGGTGAGAATGGGGGAGCTACAGGACAGCACGCTGATCGCAACCAAGCTGGCACCCCACGATCGGATCGTCGTGGTGAGTCCTACTTATCTTGAGCACTATGGGGTGCCGGAAAGCGAGGACGCGCTTCGCCGTCATCGCCTCCTCGACAAGCTCCACGGCAACGATCTTCTTGGTTGGTCGGATGTTCTCGGCGCGCCGGCAGGGGAGGCGTGCAAGCGCGTCGTATTCCGGTCCGACGATTTTGAAGCGCTGAACGGGGCGGCGATCGCCGGGATGGGCGTGGCTTTCCTGCCGAGCTGGGTCTCGGGGCCTGCCGTCCAGTCGGGTGACCTTGTTCGCCTTCCGCTATCGGGCGAAGGGTGGAATGAAAGGCCTTCCGGAATCTACCTACTCCGCGCGCTCCAAGTCCCATCCGCCAAAGTCAGGGCTTTCACGGAGGCGCTGAAAGACCACATCGGGACGCCGCCGCGCTGGAGAACCGAGATACCCAGTGAGTGAAGCTCTTATCAAGGCCACCTGTTAAACGATTGCCAGTGTGATCCCATCGTGTTGCAACCGCCGATCCTGTTTGGGGTGAAATGCGCATTACCCGAAGTTTCGAGGGCTCACTCCGAACTGTTTTTTAAAGCGGGACGAGAAATGCGCCTGACTGACAAAGCCACAGCTATATCCAATTTCGCCCAGGTTGATCGGTCTGTTTGACGTCCTGGCATGTTGCAGCATTCGACAGGCCTCCATCAGCCTTATTTCCATCACCACGTCGCCGAATGTTGTGCCGTGCCGATGGAAGACGCGGTGAAGATATCCGACCGATATGCGGTGCGCTCCTGCGACGCTTGCGGGACTGAGGTTCGGATCGCGAAAATGGTCGCGCGTGTAGGACATGAGCCGGTCATACATGACCGAGACCAACGATTGACGATCTCTCATCATCAGATCGCTTTCCGGGTGTGTCTCTATCATCAGGCAGATGAGGTCGGTCAGCGTCTGTTCCAGCTTCATGCTGTCGCCGCCGCCATCGAACTTCAGCAACTGTGCGCCCATTTGCGCGACAACGGGCACAAGGAACGGGTTTGCAAAGTTTTTGGTGCCGCAGATATCGTCGATCTTGTTCACGCGTGATCGCAAGGCAGCACAGGAGATCTTGAGGGTCACGTTTTCGGATTGGTCAGGCACATCGATCCTGTACGCTTCGGCGGAGTTCAGAAGGAAAACGCTTCCGGGCAGCACGACGCCGGCTCGTCCATTTTGCTCAAACGCCATTCGCTGACGTGTGGGGAACAGGAAAACGAAGTTTTCCGACTTGTCACGCTGTGCCGCAGACTTGTGCCGAACTACTTTTTGGGCATCTGCTTTGAATTGCGACAGGCCTATCGACGGAAATTGCACTTCATAAAGTTCGCCCCGGACTTTGTCTGCCGACAATGGGACAATGTCCAAGTCGTAATACACGGACGACATGTATTCCTGCCAGGCGCTAAGCTTATTTGCGCGCTGAAGTTGTTCAGTGTTGTAATGATGGACAATTGGCATGATAGGCACCCCGCCTGAAACCATGAACAGTCGCAGTATGTCTCAATTTACACGCAAGGAACATGCCGCTTCCCAAAGTCGTCCGACATGAGCATTCATCGTTCACTCTCGGAACAAAGTGCGGTCTGTCTCAGGCAATACGCAGCCGCGTTGCCGCGATAACGTTCCCTCCACTGCAAAAATGCAGCGCGGGCTCCAAGGTGGGCCAGCGGTTAAAAATCGGGGGACTATCATCATGCTGAAGGATATTTCGCGCCGCACCGTCCTGAAAACGCTGTCGGCCGGCGTTGCCGCCTCGACCTTTCCATCACCCTTCGTGCGCCGTAGTTTTGCGTCGGATCCCATCTTGCTGGGCTTGCCGATCTCGCAGACGGCCATGGCCGGTGTGGCCGACCATCAGGACTATCTGAACGGGACGACCCTTGCGCTCGAGGAGATCAACGCGGCCGGCGGCGTTCTCGGACGCGAGATCAAGCCCGTCGTCGTCGATTTCGACGTGCTGTCGCCCGAAAGTGGGCGCGTCGCGATCAACAGCCTCGTTGATGCCAAGGTGCATGCGATGTCCACGGCGTTTACCTTCACGCCTATTCCGCTGGCCGATGCTTCCGCAAGCTACAAGGCGCCATTGCTGTGGGGCCTGACGCAGCGCGCGATGACCGATGCGCTGGTCAAGAACCCGGAAAAGTACCGTCATATCTTCCAGACGGACCCGTCTGAAGTGCATTACGGCTACACCTTCCCCATGTTCCTGCAGACCATGCAGGACAAGGGTGTCTGGAAACCCAAGAACAACGGCGTTCACATTGTCCAGGAGCAGATCGCCTACAATCAGACGATCTCGAAATGCCTGCAGGAGGCGCTGCCGAAGAGTAAGTTCGAACTCGCGGGCATCACCGATATCCAGTACCCTGTGCAGGACTGGGGACCGGTCATCCAGGACATCAAGAAGATCGGCGCTGGCGCCGTGATGATCGACCACTGGGTCGCCGCCGAATATGCAGCCTTCGTCAAGCAGTATCAGGCCGATCCGCTGGAAGGCACACTCGTCTATCTCCAGTACGGACCTTCCCAGCCCGAATTTCTCGAACTGTCCGGTCCCGCTGCCGAAGGGTTCGTCTGGAGCACTGTTCTCGGCGTCTATGCCGACGAGAAGGGCAAGGCGTTTCGAGAGAAGTACCAGAAGCGGTTTCCCGGAATCATGGGCCTTTGCTACACAGGCAATGGCTATGACACAACCTACTACCTCAAGGCGGCCTGGGAAGCGGTCGGCGATCCATCGAAGTTCGAGGCGGTCGCCGACTGGATCCGCACCAATCCCTATCGTGGCGTCTGCGGCTACATGAGCATGGGCAATGCCTTCCAGGAATGCGCCCACTACCCTGACAACGGCTACGATGTCACCGCGACGGATCTCGAAAAGGGCATGGCCCAGTTGTTCTTCCAGGTGCAGGACGGCGAGCACAAGATCATCTATCCCGACGCGCTGCAAGAAACCGAACTGCGCGCCGCACCATGGTGGTGATCAGGGGGTGGTGAGCATGGCCTTGAACACCCTACAGGGCACCCTTTTCGCCTGCGAGAACATCACACTCGAACTCGGGGGGCGCCAGATCCTCAACGGCGTCTCCCTCCATGTCGCTCCAGCTGAAGTTCTCGGGATCATCGGTCCGAACGGCGCCGGAAAGACCAGCCTGTTCGAGGTTCTCTCGGGGCGCATGCAGCCGAAATCAGGGCGGGTGATCTTCGATGGTAAGGATGTTACGTCCCTGCCATTGCAGAAACGCGCCAGGCTGGGGCTTGGAAGGACATTCCAGACGCCCGTCGTTCCGGAGGAGCTGACGGTCGCCGAGGTGTTCAAGGCCGCGAGACAGGCCTTCGTGCCGTATCTGACGCCGGATGATGCCGAATGGGGCGCCGAACTGGTTGGCTTCCATGAGCCAGGTAACACGATCGCCGAACGCCTCGACACGCTGAACCGGCGTAAGCTGCTCATGGCATGCCTGCTGATGCGGCGGCCGAAGCTGCTGCTGATGGACGAGCCGGCGGCGGGCCTGATCAATTCCGAGATCGACGAGCTGGACGAGATCATGCGGGTTCTGGCCAAGGAGCTGGGTATCGCCATCATCATCGTCGAGCACCGGATAGAGCTTCTGGAAACAATTGCCGACCGAGTGATGGTGATGGATGCAGGCGACGTGATCTCGCAGGGCTCGCTGGCAGAGGTGCTCGCCGACCCCAGGGTGAACGAGGCCTATTTCGAGACTGTCAGGGACGAGGTCGCAGCATGACGACGACAATCACCGCGCCGCATATCGCTCACCGGGAAATTCTCAATGTTGGCGGGCTTTCCGCGGGATGGGGGCCGATGCGCGTCATCCACGACCTCGATCTGAAGGTCTATGCGGGAGAACGCGTTGGTCTCGTCGGCCTGAACGGTCACGGAAAATCGACGCTTTTCCAGGCAATCGCCGGACTGACTGGCTGGCAGCGCGGCTCTATTCTTCTGGACGGGCATGAGGTCGGCCGAACCCGAAGCCAGGGGCCGGGACGCTACACGCACCATATCGTGCGGCGTGGGCTGGCGCTGATCCCGCAAGGTGACGAGATTTTCCACGGGCTGACGGTCGAGGAACATCTCGACAGCGGCGCATTCACGCCGCACGCCTGGTCGGAGCGCAAGACGCGAAAGCAGGGCATCCTCCAGATCTTCCCGCCGCTGGAAAAGCTGATGGCGACGCCGGTCGGGCGGCTGTCGGGTGGCGAGCGGCGCATGGTGTCGATCGGCCGTGGGCTGATGGCGGATGCGATCCTCTTTCTGGTCGACGAGCCGTCGCTGGGCTTGGCCCCGAAGATTGGCAAGTCGGTGATCGAGGCGCTGATGGCGGTCGAACTCGGCGACAGCGCCATGGTGATCGCAGAGCAGAACGTCGCACTGCTGGAGGGCAAGGTCGATCGGATCATCGGCATGCATGCCGGCAAACTCAAAGGCGAGGCATCGATCATGAAGAGTCTCACCGGACATGGAGCGCATTGATGGATCTCGGTTTCATCGTTTCCAACGCTCTGACCCTCGCCTGCATCTACGGCACAATCGCCATCGGCATATCGCTGACCTGGTCGAGCCTCGGCCTCGTCAATATGGCCTACGGTTTCATCTTCGCGCTTTCGGGCTATGGGGCGTGGCTCGCAAGCGTCTATCTTGCGCCGTTCCCGCCTCTTGTCATGGCGGCCGGTATCCTCACAGGCGCAGTCGGCGGCGTGTTCGTCTGCCTGGTTGCGTTCATTCCCGTCCATGACAAACCGAATTTTCCGATCCGCGCCCTGATTGCGACCCTTGCGATCAGTCTTGCCGGCAATCAGGTCCTGCTCTGGATGTTTGGTCCGCGGGCCAAATCGCTGCCACAACTGTTCGGACGCGGGAAGGTCGATCTCTTCGGCGTGGTTCTGACGGCCGACAAGATCGGCGCATCCTTGTCCGCGATTGTTCTTCTGTCGCTGATACTGATGTGGATGCGCTCCAGCCGACGCGGGCTGGAAATCCGCGCCATGATGATGAATCCGCATGCCGCGGCGATCGTTGGTATCGGTGTGCGCCGTACTGCGATTTCGGTCATGGCATTGACGGGGGCGCTCGCCGGCCTCGCCGCCGTGCTGTTGGCGCAAACCTATTACGTGGCACCGTTCAGCGGCATCACGCCGATGGTCAAGGGTCTGAGCATTGCCCTCGTCGGCGGGTTGGGCAGTGTGCCCGGCGCTGTGATTGGCGCGGTTCTGCTCGGGTTCAACGAGGCTCTGACGTCATCGCTGCTCGGCGGGCAATATGTCCTCATCACCCAGTTCCTGCTGATCATCGTCATTCTTCTGTTCAGGCCGCGCGGCATCGCCGGGATCCTCGACAAGGCACGGGAGGCCTGAGACATGACCGAAGCCAATGCTAATCCACCCCCTGTATGGATCGATCCGCTGGGATGCTTCGACCCGGAGAAGGAAACACGTCAGGCCGAGACAAATTCCTGGCAGTCCCACCAGTCGATCTGGAACGAGACGACCTCTTTCAAGCCGGAGATGCACAAAGTCGGCCGCTTCAATTTCTTCTACAAATGGCCGGGCCATGGCGAGCGCCTCTGGCACCGCACCCGTTACTGGCCGACGCGCCGGCGCATGCTCAACATTTCCGGCGGCTACAATGCCAAGACCATGCGCCGCGAGAAAACCATTCTGGACAAGCGGCCGATCTGGTGGTCGATGGCCTTCGTGCTGTTTCTTCTGATGCCTTTCCTGGTGCCGGCAGGCTCCTGGAACACGGTCATGACGGCCATGTCCGTGATGGGTATCTACGGCGCGATCAACCTCTGCTGGATGCTGGTCATCGGAACTGCCGGCATCTTTTCGCTCGCCACCTATGCCGTGGTCGGCGCGGCGGCGTACGGCTCGGCCTATGCTGCGATACAACTGGGGCTGCCCTTCTGGACGTTGCCACTGATGGGGACCGCGATCGGCCTTGCCTTCGGTGCCGTCATCGCCTTTCCCGCCATGCGGCTGGATGGCTTCTATTATGCGCTGCTGACCCTTGGTGTCGTCGAACTCTGCCGCGTCTATGTCGTGCAGTCGCGCCAACTGGGTTCGGCGACGGGCGGCCTCTATGGTGCCCCCAGCTACCTACCTAACGGTCTGGGACAGGAAGGTCAGTTGCTGCTCGGCTACTACGCCTGTCTGGCACTCCTGCTCGCGGCCTTGTTCGTCTACCGCTTCGTCAACGGCAAGCGGCTCGGCCGGGTGTTGCGGATGGCGCCGGAGAAGAAGGAAGCCTTCGCGCAGGCGGTCGGCGTCGATTATCTGCGCGCCCGCGTCTGGGTGTTCCTCATCTCCTCTGCCGCTCTCGGCTTTATCGGCGGCTTCTACGCCATCCATTTCGGCGGCGCCTCGCCCAATCTGTTTTCGTTCGACACGTTGCTTCTTTCGCTGGCCATGCTGGTGATTGGTGGCATTGGCCGCTCGGAAGGCGCAGTCGTTGGAACGATCACCGTCGTCTTCATCGACCGGGTGCTGATCGATCTCGGCCCGCTGCGCTTCATGCTGATCGGCGCCATCATGCTGATGGTTGTCCTTTTTCTGCGCGGCGGCCTGTTCGGGATCAAGGACCAGTTCCGTACTTGGCGCGCCAAGAAACGCAGTGAACGCCGCGCGACGCGCGCGGAGAAAGGCGGAGAAATGCTCCCCGAGGAAGCCACCGAAATCCACGACAAGGACCTGATCTATTTTCGCCGGTTCGACAAGATGCAGCGCGATTTTCTCAAACGGCTGATCTCCGATGCCGTGATAGAGGAGCATCGGACACGGCCGCTCGGTCAGCATTCGGAAGCGCTGGAGCGATTGCTCAACTATTTTCGCCGTCAGGGACAGATCGACAAATACGCGATCATGGTGATCGAGGAATTCAAGGCCTACCGCATCGTGGCACTTGCCGGCCATCGCGGCACGGCGCCGCGGCTGGTGGAAGACCAGACCTATGCGACGCCGGACGAGGCCTATCACGCGCTGTTCCTGCGCCGCGTGCAGGACCTGCTCGAAACCTGAGCTCGAAATCGCCGACCTTATGACGCAGACTTTTTGAATGGAGTGCCGGTCCATGGCCGAACAGAAAATCTTTGGTTACGCAGACAGGATCTCGGTACGGCCGGGCGATGACATCGGCTTCTTCGTGCATGCCGACGGTACGACCAGCGTCGAGGCGCAGCTTGTCCGGCTGGTGCATGGGGATATCCATCCGGCCGGTCCCGGCTACAGGGAAGAGGAGATCGCAAACCCGCAGAATGGTAGCTGGACCGTGCGCAAGCAGTTTACCCAGGTCGGCTCCTTCCTGACGGTCGATGATCCGGAGGGGCATCTGGCGCCGAAGGGCAGCGTCACACTTGCCGCCTTTGTCTACCCCAACAAGCCGGGCGGGGGCGAACGTCAATGCCTGATGGGACGCTGGGACGCCTACAACAACCGTGGCTACGGGCTCTGGATCAATCCGGCCGGCCTGCTGGAATTCGGGTACGGCGATGGCCGCGAGGTCGATTATGTCGATGCCGAAGTTCCGCTGATGAAAAGCCAGTGGTATTTCGTGGCGGCGACTTATGATGCCGCGACAGGAACCGCAACGCTCTATCAGGAAAGTGCGGGTACCCGTTACAACAGTCTGATCGGCAAGGTCGCCGGTATCGATTTCCGCTCCCATGTGCGAGAAACGCTGCGCTTCAAGCCGCTCAATCCGCCCGACGTTCCGTTTCTTCTGGCCGCGGCGCAAGACTGGCACAGTCTGCGCGGAACCTTCAAGACCCAGTGCTACAATGGCAAGCTGGATCGTCCGGCGGTCTTCGACCGGGTTCTGTCGCGCGAGGAACTGGATGCGTTCCGCATGTCAGGCAAACCGCCAGCCAATGGATGTCTCGCCGCCTGGGATACGTCAATCGGTTATACGGACAAGGGTATCGGCGACCGCGTGATCGATACAGGACCTTACGCGCTGCATGCCGAAGGTTATAACCGGCCGGTTCGCGGACAGACCGGCTTCAACTGGGCGGGCCGCAACGACTGCTATCGACTTGCACCCGGCGAATATGGCGGCATCGAGTTCCACGACGATGCGATCATCGATTGCCGCTGGGAAAAGACCCGGACCTTCACCGTGCCGGACGTTCGCTCAGGAGCCTATGCCTTTCGCCTGCGCGTCGGCGATGGCAAGGGCCTGCGCGAGGAATACATCCCCTTCTTCGTGCGCGCAAAGACACCGAAAGCGCCGATCTGCTTCCTGATCCCGACCAGCAGTTATCTCGCCTACGCCAACGAGCATCTGACCTTCGATGCGGAGATCATGCAGCCGCTCGCCGGCCAGTCGCCGATCATCTCGGAAATCGACATCGAACTGTACCAGACGAAGGAATTCGGGCTGTCGCTTTATGACCATCATGTCGACGGGGCAGGGGTTTGTTACTCGTCTTATCTCCGTCCGATCCTCAACATGCGGCCAAAGGCGCGCATGTCGTCGATGGGGGTCACGTGGCAGTTTCCAGCGGATCTCTCCGTCATCGCCTGGCTCGATCACATGGGCTACGACTATGAGGTGATCACCGATGAAGACGTTCAGCGCGAGGGCGTCGCAGCTTTGAAACCCTACACTGTCGTGCTGACCGGAACCCATCCGGAATATGTCTCCGAAGAACTGATGGACGCAACGGAAGACTATGCGGCCGCCGGCGGACGTCTGATCTATCTCGGGGGTAACGGTTATTACTGGAATGTCTCATACAGGCAGGACGAGCCCTGGTGCGTCGAAGTGCGCAAGCTCAACTCGGGCATGCGCGCGTGGCAGGCCCGGCCGGGCGAATATTATCTCGCGACCTCGGGCCAGAAGAGCGGGATCTGGAAGGATCTCGGTCGTCCGCCGCAAAAAGTCCTCGGCGTCGGCTTCATCTCCGAAGGCTTTGATTCCGCGCGGCCCTACCGACGCATGCCGGATAGCTGGCACCGCCGCGCCGACTGGATGTTCGAAGGGATCGAAGGCGAAATCCTCGGCGATTTCGGTCTGGCGCATCATGGCGCCGCCGGTCTCGAAATTGACCGCTACGATCTCACTCTCGGAACTCCGCCGCACGCCCTGATCGTCGGCTCATCCGGTGGGCACAGCGACAATTACCAAACGGTCGTCGAGGAGGTTCTCTATCCCTATCCGGGGCTGATGGGATCCTATGACTACCGTATTCGCGCCGACATGGTGTATTTTACCACGCCGGAAAACGGCGCGGTGTTCTCCACCGGCTCCATCGCCTTCAGCCAGTCTCTTCCATACAATAATTTCGACAACAATATCTCCAAGTTGCTTGGAAATATCCTCACGACATTCTCCAGAATTGGAAAACTGCCGGGATCGAACTGGACGTTGGAGGAAAAGCAGTGGCGCTGAGCGGAAACAGAAACAACGGCTGAGAGCGGCTGCCACGGGGTTCGTCGTCTCAGGTTCGATACCCATCAAGGTGACCATCTTCCAATCCAATCATTGATTCCGGCCCTTAGTTTGCTTGGGCTTTCGAACTGCGCTGATAGGCGGTACATAGGCGGGCCTCTATTCAGTCGCCAGGAATAGACGGCGTGGATCGCAGGGTCTGGCGTCTTGTGATCCGCTGCCCCGAGGAACTGGACGAGGCGGCTCTGTTTGATGAGGCCGGTTCGATCGCCGCGTCGCCTTCGCGCTGAGGCCGGCTAATGCCGAACTGCGATGCCGAGCGCACGCCGCGCCGGAGTACGCCGGCGCGGTGCTGGTGAGGCTGTCACTCCGCGGCGACGCTTCCGTCCACAGGACGCACGGTCGCCGGCCGCGAGAGGGCTTCGCGGACGCCTGCGCCATATTCGGGGTCGGCCTTCATGCAGTTGGCGACATGGCGCTCTTGGATGTGGATCGCCGCGCCGCCGACCGCGCGGGCGGTGTTGTCGAAGAGGGTCTGGCGCTGGGCAGCGTTCATCTTACGGAACAGATCCCCCGGCTGCTGGTAGTGGTCGTCGTCGACACGGTGATCCCAGTGCGCGGCGGCGCCATCGATCTCGAGCGGCGGCTCGTTGAGATCGGGCTGGTCGGACCACTCTCCTCGGCTGTTCGGAAGTAGCTCGGCGTGCGGCCGAGATTGCCGTCCGTCCGCATCGCGCCGTCGCGATGGTAGTTGTGATATGGGCACTTCGGCGCGTTGACCGGGATGAGGTGGTGATTGACGCCGAACCGGTAGCGGGCCGCGTCTCCATAGGAGAACAAGCGTGCCTGCAGCATCTTGTCGGGCGAGAAGCCGATGCCCGGCACGATATGGGCTGGCGCGAACGACGCCTGCTCGACCTCGGCGAAGACGTTCTCCGGATTGCGGTTCAGCTCGAAATAGCCGACTTCCATCAGTGGGAAGTCACCTTTCGGCCAGACCTTCGTGAGGTCGAACGGATTGAACGGGAACGCCTTGGCCTGATCGTCGGTCATGACTTGGATCAGCAGCGTCCATCGCGGGAACTCGCCGCGCTCGATGGTGTCGAAGAGATCACGTTGATGCGTCTCGCGGTCCTTGCCGACAAGAGCCTCGGATTCGGCGTCGGTCAGGTTCTCAATGCCCTGCTGGGAGCGGAAGTGGAATTTTACCCAGGTCCGCTCATTGCGGTCGTTGATGAAGCTGTAGGTGCCGTCGCGAAGCGCATCGATGAACGACCGGCGCAAGGTGCCGTCGAACCATTCCATGATCGCTACTGCACCTCCCGCAAGTGACTGATAGAAAGTCGTTTCGCCAGATCTAGCGTCAAATCACGCGGTGCGCACAAACACCACTCGACAGTATGGTTCGCGGGCCCTACTTCAGCGCCGATGCCGAGTCAAATCACCGCCTGCTTTCGGTACCGCGGCGGGACTTCGCTTTTCGAGAGGTGCGGTGCCATCGCCAGGCGCGCCTGCTGCATGACCTGGAACTGACCTTCGTCCGCCAGCGGCGGTATCGTGACGGTTTCTCTCCGGTCGAATCCAACCAGCGCTGCATCGACCATGTCGCCGACCTCCATCAGGAAGCCTTGCGGGAAGGAGTTGACGTCCCTGCCGGCCTTCTCCCACAGGTCGGTTCGGGTCGCGCCGGGCAGCACGGCCTGGATATAAACGCCCTTATCCTTTAGCTGGGCGGCCATCGCCTGGCTGAGATTGAGCAGATAGGCCTTGGTGCCGCTATAGACGCCCTCGAACATCTCAGGTGCGAGCGCGAGCACGGAGGAGAGATTGATGATCGCGCCGGCGCCCTTCGCCACGAAGGCTTTCACCGCGGCGGAGGCAAGGCGGGTCGGCGCCGTCACGTTGAGGGCGATGATCCGCGACAGGTCGGGGGCACCGTTCTCGAGGATGCCGCCCTTCAACGACATCCCGGCATTGTTGACGAGCAGTGTGATGTCGCCGACGCCAAGGCGCTGCTCGATCTTGGCGACGTCGCCGTCCATGGTGAGGTCCGCCGGGATCACGTTGATAGCGACGCCGGTCTCATCCCGTAGGCGCTCGCCCAGCGCCGCCATGCGCCCGACGTCTCGCGCCACCAGGACGAGGTCATAGCCGCGCTTGGCGAGACGATCGGCATAGACCGCGCCGATCCCCGCCGATGCTCCGGTGACGAGGGCGACGCCTTTGGAAGTGGCCATGAGATTTCTCCATTCTAGGGGGACGATCGCTCAGGCCTTGATGAAAGCGAGCAGGTCGGGGTTGAGCACGTCGGCATGCGTCGTCAGCATGCCGTGCGGATAGCCCCGGTAGACCTTGAGCTGACCGTGCTTGAGCAGCTTGATCGACAGCTCCGCCGAAGCCGCAATCGGCACGACCTGGTCGTCGTCGCCGTGCATCACCAGCGTCGGCACGTCGATCGCCTTGAGGTCTTCGGTGAAGTCGGTCTCGGAGAAGACCGCGATGCAGTCGTAATGCGCCTTGGCACCGCCGATCATGCCCTGGCGCCACCAGTTCTGCACCGTCCCAGCATAGATCTTGGCGTCCGCACGGTTGAAGCCGTAGAACGGGCCGCTTGCCACATCGAGATAGAATTGCGCCCGATTGGCGGCGAGCGCCTCGCGGAAGCCGTCGAACACCGCCCTTGGCGTGCCGCCCGGGTTCTTCTCGGACTGCACCATGATCGGCGGCACCGCGCCAACCAGCACCAACTTGGCGACGCGGCCGGGCTTGGCGTGAGCAACATAGCGCGCTGCCTCGCCGCCGCCGGTCGAATGGCCAATATGGACGGCGTTCCTCAGATCGACATGGTCGGTGAGCGCCATGACATCGGCGACATAGGTATTCATGTCGTTGCCGGTGTCGGTCTGGCTCGAGCGGCCGTGTCCGCGCCGGTCGTGCGCGATCACGCGATAGCCATGGGAGAGGAAGAACAGTATCTGCGCGTCCCAATCGTCCGCGCTGAGCGGCCAGCCGTGATGGAACACGATCGGCCGCGCGTCCCGTGGCCCCCAGTCTTTGTAGAAGATCTCGGTGCCGTCCGCGAGTTTGAGGGTGGCCATGTAGGAAACTCCATTTTCGAATTTTTCAGATGATGGTGGCGGGCCGCCGAACGGCGTCACTCGAAACGATAGTCCGAGAGATCCACCCCGACGATGAGGGGCTCGGCGGCAGGCGTGTTGTCCGGACTGCGCGGATAGACACGGAACTTGGAAGGCAGCACGATGCCCTCGATCGCGACGGGGTCGAGGAGATAGCGGGCCGCCGCGTTGTTGCCCTGGATCTCGACCTCATAGTCATGACGCCGGATCAAGCCGTCCGGACCAATGTAGAAGGTCTGGTCCCTGCTGTGGGTGGCGATGGCCGCGGGAAAGGTCACCCGCAGTCGGCGCCACGTCTCGCCTTGCTCCGACCAGGGCGCGACCTCCTCCGTCACGATGCCCGGCTGTGCCAAGATGAAGGGCGACGTCAGGTAGGTCCACATCGTGTAGCCCGCGAAATAGGCGAGCTGCGGGTCGCTCCAATGGGACTCCATCGCGAAGCCTGCGAAACTCACACGCGGCTGTGAAAGCTTCTCGACCAAATCGCCATCCGGCGTCTCGATAGTCACCTCCTCCGGCGTGAAGCGGGAGCGGTTTTGGGTCGGGTGGAAGGGCCAGTGCGAGACCTCTTGCTTTCGGAGGTTTACCCGGACATCGGCATGGGTGAGCGTATCGGGCTTGCCTTTCAGGTCCCAGAGGATGCCGAACTGGTGCAGCCTCGCCGTCAGAAAGGAAAATCGCCGGAACCGCTCGAGGCCGCCATGAGCCTCGATCACCTGCTGCTGAAGATCGTGCATCTGTCTTCTCCTCAGGCGTCCAGGAAGTTTCGGCAATGGGCGACGAAGGTTTCCGGATACTGAAACAGCGCGCCATGCCCGGAGTCGGGATAGAGGATGAGCTGCGCGTTCTTCATCGCCTTGAACATGTTGTAGGCGTTGATGCTCGGAAACATCGTGTCGTCGCTGCCATGCACGATGAGTGTGGGCTGGACGATGCCACGCAGCGTCTTATTTCCCTCATCCTTGACTGCGCACCAACCGATGATCGCCTTTGCCTGCGGCTCGCTGACATCGTCGCCGCTATCCGGATCCCGGTCCTGCGCGCGGGCCGTGGCGCGCGCCACGAAGGCCCGGCCGGCGCGCTGGCTCTCGTCGGAAGACGTGAAGAACAAGGGCAGCCGCACATCCGGCGCTGCCTTGGCGAACGCATCCTCCACCACGACGAGGAGATGCTCCTCGCCGCCGCGCGGCGCAGCGCCGGCGATGATGACCTTGCGGATCAATGCGGGGTGCCGCACGGCGAGGACCTGAGCGAGCATGCCGCCAAGCGAGAAGCCAAGAAGATCGACTTGAGCGAGGCCGAGACCACGGATGAATGTTTCGGCATCCGCCGCCATCTGCTCCACGGTGTCGGGCGTCTGGCCGCTCGACGTGCCGATGCCACGGTTGTTGAAGACGGTGACGGGCCGTGTTTCGGCCAGCGCGTTCACCACGGCGGGGTCCCAGGCGTCCATGGTCCCGGTGAAATGTTGCAGCAGAACGAGCGGCGTTCCGGTGTTGGGGCCGAGGCGCCTGTAGGCGTAGCGGACGCTGCCGGCGTCGAGATGCTCGGTGTTTACGGTTTCGAGTGACATGTGCGCTCCTTGGCTCTGAAATCCACGAAATGGCTATCAGTGGTGTTCCAAAGCCGACAGGACGTAGATGCCATCATTCCGGCCATGGGTATGGCGAGCTATCGCTGAAACAACTATTTAGGCGGAAACGAACCTCTTGGAGAAAACATGAAGATCGGCCTCGTCCTGTGTCCCGGTTTCCAACCCGTCTGCTTCGGCGCCGTCGCGGCGTTCGACGTGGCCAATAAGCAAGCAGGCAAGAAGCTCTACGACATGCGCGTGCTCTCGGAGGAAGGCGGACTGGTCGCCTCGTCATCCGCCATGCAGGTCATGACCGAAGCGTTCGACGACGCGCCCTACGACACGCTGATTGTCGCCGCCGGCCTGGAGATTCCCACATCCTCGCCGGGCCTCGTCCGGCTGCTTCGGGCCGCCGCGGGTGATGCGCGACGCGTCGCCGCCATCTGCCTCGGCTCGTTCATCCTGGGAGACGCCGGGCTGCTGAACGGCCGGCGTGCCACGACGCACTGGCGTTATGCCCAGACCCTGCAGGAGCGGTTTCCGAGCTGCCAGGTCGAGATGGACAAGATTTACATTGCGGACGGGCCGATCTGGACGTCGGCGGGCATGACCGCGGGAACCGACCTCGTCGTCGGCCTGATCGAGCGCGACCATGGCGTCGAGGTCGCCCGCTCGGTCGCGAAAGGCATGGTCATGTACCATCGTCGCTCGGGCGGGCAGTCCCAGCATTCTACGCTGCTCGACCTCGGCACCAATGAGGACAGGATCCAGCGCGCGTTGAATTTCGCCCGCCAGAACCTGGCCCAAAGCCTCACGATCGAGGATCTTGCCGAGGCTGCCTGCCTCAGCCCGCGCCAGTTCACGCGGCTCTTTCGCGCCGAAACCGGCACAACGCCGGCGAAGGCGGTCGAGGCGCTGCGGGTCGAGGCCGCGAAGCTGATGCTAGAGCAGAGTCGCTTGCCGATCGAGGTGATCGCCCGAGAGGTGGGATTTGCCAATCGGGAGCGGATGCGTCTCGCCTTTGCGAGGGTGCACGGCGAGGTTCCGAGGGCGATCCGCAATGATGCCGGACCGCTCGCAGCCCTTTAGCTAGCGGCCTTGAGGAGCACCGCTCACTGTCGAAAGAGACCCACCTCGCGGGCATGTACGTCGAACTGACCGAACAGCGCTGAGAGGCCCAATAGGACGGCGCGAGGGGTTCGCGCAGAATCCAGGGCAACAGCCTGAGCAGGATCAGTGCCTGCAGGACGCCGTAGCCGATCATGCCATGGGCCAGCACCCACGGAGCCTGCGGCGCGACGGCGACGAGCGAGACCGCGCCGACCACGGGTGGGGCGAGCTGTATCCCAAGGGTCGGCCGCAGTGCGTTCGCCATGCCTGGCGCCGTCAGCAGCCGGTGCAGCAGCACGGATTCGATCGCGAGCCAGCCGAAGAAACCGGCGCCAAAGAAGAACTGTCCGAGATCGGGGAAGCCGAGAGCCGCGCCGACCGTGGCTGCGACGAAGCTGCCGGCGACGTTCGGCAAATAAAGCACCGGCGTCGTGTGTCCGGGGTCGCGCTCACCCCTCCAGAGCCCGCCGGTCCGCCACACGGCAAAGCCCGCCGTGAACACGGCGCCCACGACATAAAGCGCAACCGCAAGACCATGGGAGTAGGAAATGACACCCGCGGCCACCAGCATGGTCGCAACGCCGGCAAGCCCGATGAAGCAGCACTGCACCGGATGCGCGGCTTCCGTCAGAGCGGCCTCGCGCGCGACAAGCCACTTCAACCCGTAAAGCGTCGCCACCGAGAGCCATACGAGCGCTGCCGCCGACGTCACCAGCTCTCCGATGAGGGCCGGCAGTCCCCAAGCGAGATGGGCGGCGCGCCAGGCGCCGCCGAGCCCGGCCAGGCCGAGCACCATGCCGAAGAAGGATGCCGGCACGATCGGTAAGTTTGAGGCCTTCATGCGTCTATCTTTCACAGCAGGCGCGCGGATCGCATGCCCTCGGTCAGCTCTCGCCTGATGTCGGCCAGCCCGCCAGCACGATCTTGCCCCTGGCACGCCCGCTCTCGATCACGGCATGGGCCCGGCGCAGGTTCTTGGCCGAGATCGTCCCAAAGACTTCGGCCAGGGTGGTCTTCAGCGTTCCGGCATCGACCAGCCTCGACACCTCGTTAAGCAGCGCCCCTTGCTCCGCGATGTCGGCCGTGCCGAACATCGAGCGGGTGAACATGAACTCCCAGTGCGTCGATACGCTCTTCACCTTGAAGGGCGACACGTCGAGCGACGCCGGATCATCGATCAGGGCGAAGCGGCCCTGCGGCGCGATGAGCTTGGCGATCTCCGCAAGGTGCTGGTCCGTATTGGTGGTAGAGAACACGAAAGCCGGCTGTTCGATCCCCAACCGCTCGATCTCCGCCGAGAGCGGCTTGGAATGATCGATCACATGATGCGCGCCGAGCCCGCGGCTCCATTCGGCCGTCTCCGGACGCGAGGCCGTCGTGATCACGGTGAGGCCGGTGAGCTTGCGGGCGAGCTGTGTCGCAATCGATCCGACCCCGCCGGCGCCGCCAACGATCAGGAGCGCGTTCGCCGCTCCCGGCACGGCTTTGCGGATATCGAGCCGGTCGAACAGGGTCTCCCAGGCGGTGATGGCGGTCAGGGGCAGGGCAGCGGCTTCCGCGAAGCCGAGCGAGGCGGGCTTCCTGCCGACGATCCGCTCATCGACCAGGTGAACCTCGGCATTGGTGCCCGCACGGCCGAGCGCGCCCGCATAGAACACAGTGTCACCCGGAGCGAACAGCGTTGCTTCAGGTCCGACCGCCTCGACCACGCCGGCGGCATCCCAGCCGAGCACCTTCCAGCCCGGCTCCGCCTGCGGCCGCATTCTCATCTTGGTGTCGACCGGGTTCACGGACACGGCTTCGATCCGCACGAGAAGATCCCGCCCCGTGGGCTCCGGCCAAGGCAGATTGATGTCGGCGAGGGATGCCGGATTGCTGATTGGAAGAGAGGAGGGGAAGCCAATAGCTTTCATGATGTTGTCACCTTGATGGATTGGCCACACAGGGGCCGTCAGATGCCGTGGACATATCAAGCCGTGAACAGGGCGGACAGGACGTAGATGCCATCACTACAGCCATGGCGGATCGTCCACGATGCCCGAGCACTGTTTCGAAGCTGGTAGCTAGCTGAGGCGGATGTTGGAGAGGTCGATCGAAACGACAAGCGGGTCGGTGCTGAAGCTGCCATCGGGCTGGCGGGCATAGATCCGGCGTTTCGTGGGGAATTTGATGCCAGACACTTCCGTGTAGCCTTCGATGATATGAGCGCCGGGCGTATTACCGGAGATCTCGACGTCATAATCATGGCGCTTCAGCAGGCCGTCGCCGTCGAAATAGAGTGTCTGCACGGTGCTGTGCGTCGCAATGCCCGCGGGAAACCGCACGGCGAGGCGGCGCCAATCGCCGCTGTCGGTCGGCCAGGGCTCCAGTTCCTCGCTCTCGACACCCGGCCAGGCGAGCAGGAACGGCATGTTGAGATAGGTCCACATGGCGCAGCCGGCGAAATAGGCTAGCTGGAGCTCGCTCCAGGGCGTCTGCAACGAATGGCCGGCGAAGCTGGCGCGTGGCTGGCTCAGTTCCTCTAAAACGATCCCGTCGCCACCCTCGATCGCCACGCGATCCGGAGTGAAGCGCGAGCGCCGGTTCCCGGCGCCGAAGGGCGCATGCGATGCCCACTCCTCTTTGAGTCCCACCGTAACGGCGGTGCGCACCAGCGTATCCGGATGCCCTTTCACAGGCCATAGAACGCCGCCCTGGATAAGGTCGGCGGAGAGCTGGTTGAATTGCCGCCAGCGATCGAGGCCGCCATGAGCCTTGATTACGAAGTCCTTGAGTTGCGTCATCGATGCGCTCCTGCGAAGGCACGCGCGAGATTGCGCGGGCTTAAGTCGCCTGAAGCTAGAACCACGACTGCAATCTGCTAACGTCGTTGATGCCTTGATTCCGGCCACGGCGTCTGGGCCCACGAACGGGAGCGGCGCAGCACCCCGAAGATCATTTGGGCGCCTCCCGTGGGCTGCGGTCGTGCTCAGATCGTGCTCGGGCTATCGCGCGCCAGCACAATCGGTCTCAAGTTCAAATCATAGAGCAAAAACTATTTCTGATACCGCCATGGAAGGCATGGATTGGAACCACCGACGAGCGATAGGGACATTCTCAATAATCCCAGGCAGGTGAGACTTCCAAGGCCAGGTCGTCGGCTTAGCCTGTCCCTTGGCCGGACCGATGCCGCCCAGGATTATCTGCCGTCGGACGCTTGACCGCGGCGTTTCCAATCAGCGCCGGAAGTCCGTTGCCGCCGGAGCCGGTTGCCGCGTGGCAGGTCGAGCAATGGGCGTCGTACGGGGCCGCTCGGCGCGAGCGATGATCATAAGCTGTTCACCTTAGACGCTGGACATTGTCTGGTAAACGGAGGTCAACAAATTCGTGCGCCTGATTGGTTCTCATGAACTCAACGGCAACCTCTCCGAGGGGGCGATCCGGTAAGTTTGGAGGACTGCAGAACGGCATTATCCGGCGGAAACATGCGAGCGCCTCGGTGGCGGGACGGCCCAGCATACGGTCGGGCTTCTCAAGCTTGCGCAGGTCCATCCAGGCACTCGCGGTGAGTAAATTCTGGCTCAGAAGATCAAGGCAAAGTTCGACGGCGCGGCGTGATTTTTCGACCTTAATGCGCGTATGGGCCTGCAGATCCTCGACGCCTTCGAACATCCCCGTGCCGGTCGGATTGATCGGGTTTACCAAACCCGAAAGCTCTTGCCACAGATCAATTGCGACAAAGCTGTCGGATATCGGCAGGCTCTTTGGATCAATTCCTGGGAAAAAATCCCCAAGACCCGATCTCGTAAAAAAACGGCTCGAGAAGCGCTCGGTCCGCTGGGCGATCGCGATGCCGAGATTAGCGAGCGAGATGGTGAACGCCTCGATCTGGTTTGCCAACGGATAGGGATCCCAATTCGCTGTCGACAGGATATATCCGCTTCTGCCGCCGCTGTGCACACCTCCCTTGACAAAATATTTCTGAAAGTGTGGCGTGCCAAGCTCCGGAAAATCATCGATAGCCCTGTCCATCAAGATCGCAGGATTGTGGTCGGAAGAGTTTATCGATAACTCTACGGAGTTACGCAGCTCGGCCCATGCTTGCCAAGCCGATCCGTGGCGCTGACTTGACGCTCGAAGACTTTCGGGGTCTTGAATGATGCGATTATCGTCTCGCTCGAAAAGATAACTCCCCTGAAGAATACCAAGCACGCGTTTGGCCGACCAGTTCAACCAGGGGTAAGGCCGCAATGCTTGGACCGCGCCCGAAATGGGCGTTATGCTCGAGTTCATTCCCAAAAGCGACATGGCATAAACAAGATCTGCCCACTCCAGCATGTCCCGCGCCTCTTCCACAAGCAGAGCGCATTGTGCTTGAAAATAGGCATTGGTGCTGACCAGAGCCGTCCGATCTGCACCAAACGGCGCAAGCGGCGCAATTCCTGTCGCAGCAAGCGCCACAGAAGCGGGTATCCGCTCGCCTTGATGATAGACGTCGCCGTGCCCTACCATTGCTGCTGCAATATTATCCATCATGCGAAGATCCCCCTCGCCGACGCTTCCCCGCGACCTCACCAGCGGGGTAATCCCTTGGTTGAGTAAATGGACCAGCATCGCACTCAGCGCCGGACTTGCAGCCTCATAGGTCATCGTGTTGGCGCGTATTACCATCATCGCGCGCACGCAGACGCCGGGGACCGCATCTCCATAGCCGCTACGCACACCACCGGCGAAGGCCTCGAACTGACTTTTCTTGAGAAGCGCTTCGTTCTCCGGCGCCATCGGATCGCCGGAGAAGATGATCGTTTCGCGCTGCTCGCCACCACCGCGGTTGAACCAATACACGGGAACGTCTTCGGCCGCGGCCTGCAAAAGCAGCCCATAGGCGTCCCGCGAGCGTTGTGTCGCTTTCGGGCTGTAAGTGACCTTGGCACCAAATTTCGCAACGTCAATGACATCTGCGAGCGTAAGCGTTTCACCGTCAAGGACAACCGTTCGACCGGCCCGGTCGGCATCTCTGGTCATGTTATAGCGGCGTCCGAGCCGCCTTGCGATCGAATGAAAAGCGCATCGACCACCCGTAGCTCGCCAGTCTCGCGCCGCACCGATATGGGATTTAGATCACAGGCTTCCAGAATGCCCTCAAAATCGCTTGCCAATCGGGAGAGCTTGGCGCCCAGATCAGCCAAGTCCGATATGTCTGTTTTGGGCATGAGGTTGCGATAGCCGTCTAGCCTGCGAAAAAGCTTGGTTTCGCGAAGCAGATCGCTCACTTGCCCTTGGTTTACAGGGGCAAGGCGCACAGCCCGATCCGCCGTGAGCTCAACCAGGGTACCGCCCGTCCCCATGACAAGCATTGCTCCGAACGGAGCAGCCGAGGTAAAGCCTGCCATCGCCTCGACGTCACCGACAAATTGTTCCTGTAGTTCATAGCCATCGATCGAGGCGGCAGGAGCAGCCTTGGCCACATTGCCCGCAATCCTTGTTATCGCATCATATAGTCCGGCCTCGTCCAACACGTCCAAAACCACCGCACCGATGTCCGAACGATGCTGGATATCGCGAGAGGCGATCTTCACCACCATCGGAAAGCCGATTTCCGGCGCGCGACGTCGCGCCGTTTCGAAGTCCGCGACAACGACTGACTTGACCAGAGGAATGTCATAGGCGCGCAGCAACCTGAAAGACAGCCCCGCGTCAAGGGTACCATCGCATTGCATGACGTCACGTTTCAAAGCAGCGATCGTATCAGTCGGTGGCAACCTCTCCCGCCGGGCAGACGCCCAGTCCCCGGCGCGACCTACTACGCCCTTGGAAAGATTGGCGACGGCACGCAGCCCGGCATGGAGACCTCGTATCAACGCCACCCGGTTTTCATTCAACAGCGCACGCAGATCGACATCAACGTTCTCGGCCGTTGGTGAAATCACCACAACCGGCTTATTGCCCAACCGGCCGGCATCCGCGTAGGTCTCAAAGGTTGACTGATAGTTTCGTCGTGTTACGGGGTTCATGCTTTCTTGCGAATCTTGGAGAGCGACAATCGCCCCGACTGCTTCATCGCGCATCATAGCCCGTATGGCTTCTGTCATTCCATGGCTTTCAACATTGATTGTCGCGCCAAAGTCAATTGGATTTCGTCCCGACGATCCCGGCAGCCAATGGTGCAATTCCTGCGAGGTTGTCTCACCGAAGGCAGCGACGGAAACATTCTGAGCATCCGCAAGGTCACAGGCCAAAGCGGTCTGTCCACCTGAAATACCGACGATCGCCACGCCTTTACCCGGTGCCATTCTGGGCGAGACCGCTGCGCATTCGAGCGAGGCGATAAGCTCGTCATAATCGGCGACCGTGGCGATATCCGTCTCACGGAAAAAGCTGTTATAGGCGTCGTTGCTGGTTGCCAGAGCGCCGGTATGCGCCTGCGTTGCGGCGACGCCGACTTCAGATCTGCCGACTTTTAGCACAATGAGAGACTTGCCCGCAGCATGAACGCACTCGGCCGCCCCAGCGAAAGCCGCTGCATTCTTGATCGATTCTGCAACGACGCCGATCACCGTGGTTTCGTCGTCGTCGGCAAGCCAGCGTATATAATCTGCCGCCGACACCTGAAATTCACTCCCCACGGTGATGACCTTTGAAAGACCCACTGTGGTTGAGTTCATTACCGAGATCGCCGCCGAACCCGACTGCGCCACGAGTGCCACTTTTCCGGTGCGAAGCCGCAACGATGGGCGCGCCGGATAAAGCGGTATCGCGTTACTGAAGTTGACAAGACCCATGCAGTTTGGCCCATGGACGATCAACCGGCTGTCTGTCCCAAAGCTGCGCAATGCCCTCTCTTCTTGGTTGGAAAAGCCGTTGGTGAATATCATCGCCGAACGGACTTTGCTGGCTTCCAGATCTCGCAGCGTAGAGGTGACCTGCGCAGCAGGAATAGCGACCACCGCGAGGTCGATTTGGGTTTCCAGTTCGTGGACAGAGTTTACGGCACGAAACCCTTCAATCCTATCGGCGGTGGGATGAACGGGAACAATCGATCCCTCATATCCCCAATCCTTTAGATTGTTGATGACGACATTTCCCTGCGCGCTGCGCTTGGCCGACGCGCCGATAATTGCCACGGATCGTGGCTTGACCATGGATGAGACATCGATATGCAAGGCGATTTCCTTCAAGAGGGGGCGACGCTGGGCCGCCCCTGGAGGTATGAACGACTGAAGACAAGTTGATTACTGACGGTCTTTTGGCAGCCAGGCTTCAGCCCAGTTGGGGTGGGTGTTGAAAGAGAAATTGAACTGAGCGTCGATGTTTTCAAACTTGGTCGAAACCGCTTCGTAGGTACGAGCTTCCGTCAAGGCCAGTTGGTTTAGATCGGCGGCAATGATTTCGGCATAAGTCTTGTAGAAAGGCTTCTGCTTTCCAAGCGGTGCAGAGGCGGCTTTTGCTGCAATCTCGTCAAAGGCCGGATTGCAATATCCTGTCGGATTTGTGAAAGGCAGATCACGGCTGTTGCAGACGAAGCTGCGATCGACCCCAAGGACAGGATTGGAGCGGCCCGTCAGCGAAATCACGGAGGCGTCGAAATCGTGCTGCTTGTAAACCTTGTCGATCCAGATTTGCTGATCAAGAGCGGCCAGCTTCACGTCAATACCGAGAGCCGCCCACTGCGCCTGCACGATTTTCGAAATTGCGTCGAAAGGGGGCATCGCGTAGGCGGCCAGTTCAATTGAAAAACGTTTGCCGTCCTTAAGTGGATATCCCGCCTCATCGAGCAGTTTTCCGGCTTTAACCGGATCGAAATTGTACAACTGGCCATAGTCGATCGACGTGTCATGAAGATCCTTGAACCCGCTCGGCACGGCGTTCTTTGCCGGGACAGCAAGTCCTTGATAGACGTCCGAAACGATCCGCTGCCGGTCCAGACCGTGGAACAGCGCCTGACGTACTTTCACATCGCTCATCGGCTTGCGTCGAAGGTTGAAGTCGATCACCGCAGTCTGCGGTGCCGTACGAACGATCTCGATAACTTTGAAAACGCCCTTCTCGGAAGCCGCCTTGGTGGCTGGAACCTGAACGATTTCTGGCCAGAACCAGTCTATTTCACCGTTGACGATTGCGTTTAAACGCTGCTGTGCGTTCGGGATCAGGGCAAAAATAACACTGTCGAGATACGGCTTCGGCGCCTCCCAATAGTTCGGGTTTCGCAGGAAGGTAATAGACTGTCCACCGGCAATGCTGTCGAATTTGAAGGGCCCAAGACCCACCGGTGCGAGATTGGCGGGATTGGTCGCAATATCAGTTCCCTCGTACACGTGTCTCGGCATAAGCGGGAAGACCTCCTTATCGAAAAGGTCAAGGGTTGCCGTCAACGGCTGCTTTAGCTGAAGTATGAACGTGGTATCGTCGGGAGCCGATGCCTTTTCAATCAAAGGCATCAATTTGGTCAGGTAGGTGTTAAACTTGCCGAACGATTCAAGCGTAAACAACACGTCGGAGGCGGAAAATTTCTCACCGTCCGACCACTTCACTCCATCTCGGATTTTGAACGTGTAAGTTTTACCGTCTTCAGACACGGTCCAGCTCGTCGCCAGTCGCGGTATCCGGTTGGCGTCCTTGTCATAGCTCATCAGTCCGTCTGCCCAGACATCGGCCATGAAGAGAGCAGCGGACGTCGACGTCATCTGCGTGTTGAAGTTTTGAACGGTCGATGAGGGCAGCGCCGCGACAATGGTGCCGCCCGAAACCGGAGATTCCTGTGCGCTTGCGTCGGAGATAACTGCCCATCCGACAAGGTTTGCCAGAAGTGCCGCCGTCATCAATTTTAGTCCGCTAAGTCTTTTGGCTGATTTCATCATGCTGTTCCCTTGTTTTTCTGTTGTGCGCGCTTAAGCAGTCAGACCGTCACCGGTAGACGGCGCGCGCTTACCGCCACCAGGGATTTCGAAAAGTCTCAAGAGATCTTCTGCCCGATGGCAAGCCACCTGCGTCTGGCCGCTATGCATAGGCCTAAGTATCGGATCTGCCGTTTCGCACAGCGCGACGGCATAGTCGCATCTGGGCCGAAAGCGACAGCCTTCTGGCGTAGTCGCAAGGGGCGGGATCGATGGCGCTGGCGCCATTGAACGAATGCGGCCGCGGGTTGGATCTGCCGTAAGACGCGCGTCGAGAAGCAGCTTGGTGTAGGGATGCTTGGGACGCGCGTAGATGTCATCGCCAATCTCCACGATCCTGCCGCGATACATCACGGCTGTTCGGTCGGAAATCGACTGCATGGCGCCAAGATCGTGGCTGATCACAACAAACCCGACATTTGTCGATCGCCGCAGGTCTCTCATCAAGTCGAGGATTTGCGCCTGCACCGAGACATCGAGGCTTGAGAGCGGTTCGTCGGCCACGATGACTTTCGGGGCGATCATCATCGCCCGTGCGATCGCCACGCGCTGCTGCTGGCCTCCGGAGAGCTCGTGCGGATACCGGTCGAGGTATCGCTCCGGTGGATTGAGCCCGACACGCGTGAGACATTCCGCAAGAAACCGGCGCGTGTCTGAAACTGATCGCAACGCGTGGCGTTTGACGATAAAACGGAGCGCTGTCTCCACCGTCATCCTAGGATTGAGTGACGACGCTGGGTCTTGGAAAACCGCCTGAACATCGCGACGAAATTCGCGCTGCAGCGGCCCTCGGAGAGAACCAAGCTCCTCGCCTTTGAAAAAGGCCTTGCCGTTCGTGGGGGAATTGAGCATCAGCAGAAGCTTTGCAAGCGTGCTTTTGCCCGAACCGGACTCACCAACCACCGCCAAGGTCTCGCCTTCAAAAACGTCGAGATCGACGCCGTCGACGGCGCGAACAGTTGTCGAACCCCATCCACTGGCGTTGCGCCGTGAATAGGTCTGTTCGATGCCACGCAGGCTCAAAAGGGGGGCGGTCATGCGTATCGCTCCGTCGGATTGAGATGAGTGCTGAGATCGATCAGCCGTGCCGAATAGGCATGCCGGGGTCTGGCAAAAAGATCCTGAGTTGCTGCTGTTTCGATCACTTTGCCGCTGTGCATGACGTAAACCCGGTCACACAGCTCGGCTACAACGCCGAGGTCATGCGTGATAATGACCACAGCCATGTTGCGTTCGCGCTGGACTCGATAAAGCGTCTGCAAGACCTGCAATTGGACGGTAGCATCCAATGCGGTCGTCGGCTCGTCGGCAAACAGCAGCTTCGGACGACTCGCCAAAGCGATCGCGATCATCACCCTCTGGCGCATCCCCCCCGACAATTCATGCGGATAACGTCGCACAAGATTTCTCGCGTCCGGAAGGCCAACCTCGTCTAAAAGCGACCACACCGATTGCTCGCGAGACAGCCCACCATCCCTGGAGACCGCCTCTCCTATTTGCTTGCCGATCCGCTGGGTTGGGTTGAGGTATCCCAACGGATCCTGAAAAATCATTGAAAACCCGCTGTCCTTGCGCAGGCGACGCAGATCTCGATCGGCCATCGCGAGCAGATCAAGGCCGTCGAAGCGAAGGTCGCCACTGAACCTTGCCAAGCTGACATTGGGCATCAATTTGGTGATGGCACGCGCCGTCGTGCTCTTGCCCGAACCGGATTCCCCGACGATCCCAACGCACTCTCCGTGGCGCACTTCAAGGCTGATCCCGTCCACCGCGCGAACGATTTGATTGCCGATACGAAGGTGGACATGCAGGTCTTTGACATCCAGAAGCAGCGGCTGGCTGGACGATGCCGGTATGTCAGAATCTTGTGATGTGTTCATTGGAGGCCACCGATTTCCCTTCGCGGGTCAACGATTTCGTTGAGGCCGTCGGCAAACATATTGAGGCCGATGACGGTGATACAAATGGCGATACCGGGGAACAGGCTCATCCACCAGGCACTGTCCATGTAGTCCTGCGCCACGAAGAGCAACTGGCCCCAACTCACCATGCTCGGATCTGAAAGGCCCAGAAAACCAAGGCCAGCTTCGATGAGGATTGCAGCACTGGCATCGAGAGCGACTTGCACGATGACCGGCTGAATCGCGTTTGGAAGGATCTCCCGAAAAATGATATGTGTAGTGGAGAGATCCGCGACACGGGCGGCAGCCACGAATTCGCGCTCGCGGAGCTTGATGAATTGCCCGTAGATCAAACGTGCTTCCATCGGCCAGATCGCAAGCGCCACGGCAGCGATGAGAAGCCAGAAGCTTGACCCGAACAAAGCCACGGCGCAAAGGACGAGCATGATTACCGGCAAGGTCTGGAAGACCTCGATCACGCGCATCAGCACCGCCTCGGTAGGGCCGCGGAAGTAGCCGGCCATAATGCCGATCGCTCCTCCCACAAAAAGCGCAGCAGTCGCAGCCCCAAAACCAACCAGCAAAGAAGAGCGGCTGCCGTACAAAATGAGGCTGAAAATATCGCGGCCGATATTGTCCGTTCCAAACGGATAGCGCGCCGATGGAGGCGCAAGGCTCAGCGGAGTTTGCTCGAACGGATGATAGGGAGCAAGCAAAGGAGCCGCCACAGCGAGGCAAGCCAGGCCGATCAAAATGACGACGCCCAGTGTGCCGTGACGTGTTGCGAGGATCCTGGTCATGCCCGTATGAAGGATGCTCAAAAAAGGGATGATGCATGGTGCGGGATGCGTGGTGTTTTGTTCCTTGACCATTACATCGCCCTCAACGTTGCGTGCGGATGCGCGGATCAAGGACCGCGTAAAGGATGTCGACGACCAGATTCATTACAATCACGGCAAGCGCCGAGAAAATGACCACCCCGATCACCGTCATATTGTCGCGAAAACGAATGGACTCGACCAGAAGCAGGCCGAGCCCAGGCCAGCTGAAGACCGTTTCAAGCAAGACCGCTCCACTCAAGGCCGACCCGAACGCATAACCTGCGATGGTGACGAGCGGCAGGCTGGAGTTGCGCAAGACATGTCGCCGGATGATTTCACTACGGCTCAAGCCCTTGGCACGGGCCGTCACGATATAGCCCTGCGAGAGCGTATCGATGACACTCGCCCGCATTATTCGGGCAACGCGCATGCCCTCGTGGACCGCAAAAGCCGCGGCTGGCAATGCGATGTAACGGGCTTTTTCAAGCAGCCAGGACATTCCATGTGCCCGGCTGACGAGCGGGCCGATGCCCTGCGTCGGCAGCCAGCCGAGCCGGAGCGCGAAAAACATGACCAGCAATTGCCCAAGCCAGAACGTTGGCACGGCATAAGCCACGAGTGCTGCCGTTGTAATCACCTTATCGGTTCGCGCGCTGCGCGTCGCCCCCGATACGATGCCAAGGACAAGCCCAAGAGGAATTGCGAAGGCAAAGCCGACACTTGCAAGCAGGATCGTTCGCGGCGCGCGCTCCACGATCAGATCCAAGACAGGTCGCTGGCTTTGATAGGAATATCCGAAATCACCCCGCAACGCGTCTAGCAGGTAGCTGGAAACCTGGAGCAGAAATCCATCATTGAGATGATATTTCTTCTCGATTGCCAACCTGAATGCCGGTGGAACCGGGAAATCTCCGACCAGAGCCTGCACCGGATCGCCGGGGATCAGTCGCAGCATGGAGAACAACACGATGATGATCACCAACAGAAGTGGAACAGACAACAATGCTCTGTGCGCCACCAATCTTAACATCGGAATTACTCCTCAGTTCAGGCGAAAGAAATCCGCAGCGTTGCCGTAGAGCCATTTCTCCACGACCTTCTCTTTCAAGGGCAAGTTCCTGTAGGTTTCGATGATGTCCTCAAAGGGCATCGCTAACAGGTAACGAGAGAGCCCGACCATAATCTTGTCCTGCAATAGTGTGTTGCCAAATTGCAGGAACTGTTCCCATCCGGAACCGGGCTGTCCGAAATAGCGCGGATGGTGCGCAGCCGTATCGGCATAAAGGCGCGGATGACGGCGCAACAATGCAACCATCTCATTGACCCACGGCCAGCCAGCAAGGCCGGCGACAATTCTCAGTTCGGGGAAATCAACAGCGACATCGTCGAGATGACGAGGATGGCCGAGATCATAGGGTCTGTCATTTGCATAATTCATGGAGGTGTAAATGCGCACGGGCACATCAAGCTCAACACATTTGGCGTAAAGCGGATAATAACGTCGGTCGTTTGCGGGGATTCCGTTATACAGAGGGGAGACACGCAGGCCGTTGACCTTGTCGTCCACAACCAGCCGCTCAAATTCGCGCACAGCTCGCATCCCATCCTTGGGATCAAATGTCGCCATCAGGAAGAAGCGACCCGGAAACGCCTGATGAATAGCACCCATTTTCATGTTTTCCGCGCCAACGAGCAGACCTTGTGAAATGCCAGCTCGATCCATGTCCGCGACCAGCCCGATCAAGCCGCCATCGTCCTTGGCATGCGCATCCCGCGACGCATCTCCTGATTTGCTTTTGAAGACGTGTTTGTAGTTGGCAAATCCATAGCCTTCCGGCCGCGGCAGAGGTTGCGCAAACGGGGTCCCGGGACGCCCTTCGTTAATTTGCTGGATCAGTGGGTTTGCCTCACTTTCAGGCATGCTGACCTCAAGATCTATCACACGATTCATGGCCGGTTCCCATCCGTCAAAAGTTTGTCTTGTTCGGATAACGATGTCACGTTTGGATTAAATGTCAACAAAACGATTCTAAAATTGTTATTATGTCCGCTATGTTGACATTCTGCGTTTTGGATGTAGAAAGGCAATCTCTACTTATGTCTGTTTTACAAAGCGACGTTTACGGACCGGCTGCAAAGTCGTTATGAGGAGGCGGTCTCCCTTCAGGAGTCGGTCGTCGTTAAGCAATGGGGGAGTTAAATGTCTGATAGTGAGCTTGAGCGCGATGCAGCGTTCGCGACCACTCTAGCTAAAGGGCTCGCGGTTCTTGAGGCCTTCCGGCCGGATCAGATATCGATGAGCAATGTCGATATAGCGCGCAGTTCGGGGATCAATCGACCAACGGTTGCACGGCTAACCTATACCCTGGAAAAGCTTGGCTATCTCAAACAGGAGAAGTCCAAGTACAGACTTAGTTGGCGCGCTTTAATGCTCGTCAACCCGCTTTTGGCCAATATGAAGCTACTCCACATCGCACGCCCTTTGATGCAGAAACTTGCGGAAGATCTGGGCGGCACCGTGTCGATCGGAACGATAGACGGGACAAATTTCGTGTATTTGGAGACCTCGCGGGTCAACGAGAATATCTGGAGCTCTCAGGACTTGGGCACCGCGGGACCGCTCTTGCCGACGACGATCGGTCATTCACTATGCGCACAGCTTTCGGATCCCGAACTTGCTGCAAAATTGGCTGAGATGGAACGCGCGTCACCTGAACTTTGGGAAAAATATTCACAGTCCTTTGTGGAGGGCATCGAAAGTTGTCGCGGCAGAGGGTTCTCTGTGGCGCGCGGCGTGTGGATACCTGGCACACATTCCGCGGGCGCACCGATTTTGCGCGATGGCAATTTTGAATGTTTCGCAATTGGCTGCCGTGTTCCCGTTTATAGGCTGAGCCTTAACCAGATCGAAGATGAAATTGGTCCACGGCTGAAGTCCTTGGCCGACAGTCTCCGTAGCCAACTCAAGTACATTATGACCGCCGCCTAGCGGACGTGCGGCTGCGGCGGCAAATAGGAGCGGCGCTAGAAGCGCCCGGCGAATATCTTCCTGCCGCAGAGCACCGCGTCACGGGTGAACCTTCGCGTGAGCAAGAGAAGCCTGACCGCGCCTTCCCAACAGGGGAAGGTCCGCGACCTGGTGGCAATAGCGGCTTCGAACTGTCCGCGACATTCGTCCGCTTGCCGGATATGACGCAGTAGCGCCGGCACGGGAAATCAAGATGCAAGTCTCATTGTCGATGTGGGTGGAAACCAGCAAGGCAGCATCGTTACAACTGCACCAAATTGAGTCCGCGCCAACATTGTGCGCCGTTTGACAGTCTCGACGCAAAATAGGATCGGGTACGATCGGTGAGCGCAAAAGACAATGAAAGCTGCGGCTTCAGAGCCTGTAGAACCTTTCGGCGTTTTCATAAAACAGCTTGTGCCGCTCATCAGAACTGAAGGATGCGGTGATTGCCTTGAAGGCGTTCCAGATCGCGTCGTACGTTGAGAAGAGCTTGTCAACGGGGAAGTTGGAAGCAAACATGCAGCGATCTGCTCCGAATGCGTTGATGGCCTCCTCGACATACGGACGGATGCTTTCCGTCGTCCAGGTCCAGTCGCCCATGCCCAATCCCGAAATCTTGCAGGCGACGTTCGGCGCCTGCGACAAGGCTTTCATGCCGGATCGCCAACCCTCGAAATGATCAGATCCGTCGACCTGCATTCCCGTATGGTTGAGAATGATCTGAACATCAGGGAATTCCTGTGCAAGTTCGACGAATTCCTGCATCTGCCAGTAATAGAGCTGCAGATCGAAACTCAGCCCCCGTTGGGCGAGTTCCCGAAAGCCGCGACGCCATTCCGGCGTGCGGCTGACCTCCGGTTCCGTCAGATAGGTCTTCGCCGGATCCTTGTGAAAGTTCATGGATTGACGGATGCCGCGGAAGTTGGCGTGTTGCATATGCGCGTCGAGCAGTCTGCCGACATCAGGCTTGCGCAGGTCGGCATAGCCGACGATGCCATGTGGGAAACCATGGCGGTCCGCGATGCCTTGCAGCCAACGGGTTTCGCCCGCCGGGTCCGCCGGATCGTATCCGACATCGAGATGCACGGCTTTGACCAGGTTCTGCCCTTTGGCGTCGGCCAGGAAATCGTCGATCAGGTAGGTCTTGTTGATGGCGGTATAGTCACCGAATGCCGATGGCTTCACGCCATCCGACAGCCACGGATAGTAACCGTTCTCCAGGTCCCAGAGATGAAAGTGAGGGTCGATGATGGGGAAATCTTTCATGGCGGCTTCCAGTGATCTGGTGGGAAGTCGGGGTGTCCGTGGAACCAAGGACACCCCGTTGGACATCAGTTGGCCGGCGGGAAAACGCGCGCGATGACCGCCTTTGCCTCCGGTGAATCGACCTTGTCGGCGGTGACCAGCGGCATGACAAGCGCCAGATCCTTCTTGACGGCGGCACCCGTCAGCGCATTGTAGACCTGCTGCGTGCCATCGATACCCTGGCCGACCGCCTCCTGGAAGAAAATGCCTTGTATGGCGTTCGCTTTCAGCAACCCGATGGTGGTCGGGCTACCGTCGGCCACCGCGATGCCGACCTTGCCGGTCAGCCCGCGGGTTTCCAGAACCTTGGCCGCGCCGGTGCCGGCCTCGTCATACATGCCGTAAATGGCCTTGATATCCGGATGGGCGGTCAGCATATCGTTGGCCTGGGTGACCGCTTCGTTGATCGTCAGGCCGCGTGTCTCGAGCATTTGTGCCAGATCGCAGCCGTCAGCCTTGAACGCTTCCTCGGCACCCTTCAGGTATTTCTGGGCGTTTTCGCGATCCTGCGGCAGGGAGAGCATGCCCACCTGGTTTCCGCCGCGCTCCTTGGCGAGCTTACAGACGAAGCTGCCTTGCGCCTTTCCCGTTTCGTAATTGTTGGCGGTGACCGACGACGTATAATCGGTCTGTCCCGGTTGTGGCCCGATCCCAGCGAAAGCAATGGGGATATTCTGAGATTTCAGGTAGGCCAGCAGCGGCGGCGTGCTGGTCGAGCTAACCGGCCCAATGACGATTGCATCGACGCCTTTCGTCACGGCCGTGCGGGCATTGTCCATCTGCTTGGCGGGCGAGTTTTCGGAGGTCAGCTCGACATAGTCCATGCCAAGCTTCTCGGCCTTTTGCTTGACGCCGTAGCCGACCCATTGCCAGTAGGAAATGTCGAGCGACGGTGCGAGGTAGGCGACCGTCTTTTTCTCCTGCGCGTGTGCAGCGTTGGCGCCGAGTGTCATCGCCAGGGCAACCGTCGCCAGGGCGACATGTTTATGCAAATTACTTTTCATTTCTTCCTCCTCCACGAAACCAGCGTTGTACTGGCCTTTCCTCACCCGGCTCCTCGCCGGGATTTGCTGAAACGATCGATCAGGACGGCGATCAGGATCGCCACGCCGGTGACGGAGCCCTGCCAGAAGCTGTTGATACCGATCAGGTTGACGCCGTTCTGGATGACCGTAATCATCAGAGCGCCGAGTACCGCGCCGACCGCCGTGCCTGTTCCTCCAAGAAGACTTGCCCCGCCGATCACGACCGCGGCGATCGCCTGAAGCATGAGGCTGGAGCCCGCCGTCGATTCGGCATTCAGGATGTAGGAAATCGTCAAAAGTCCGGAAAAAGAGGCAAGAAGCGACGATGCGACATAGGCGAGGAACATCGTGCGCTTGACGGGGATGCCAAGCAGATGGGCTGCCTGTGCACTGCTGCCAACGGCATAAAACCAGCGGCCCGCCACCATTTTTTTCAGAAAGAGCTCGATCGCCACTAGCAGCACGATGCAGAACAGGATGTAGTTGGGCATACCGGGAACGAGGCTGCCGCTGTTCAAAAGCCAGAAGTCGGGATCACCAATGGGCATGGAGCGGCCGTTCGTGACGATGAAGGCGAGGGAACCGGCGACAGCGAAGGTGATCAGGGTCACTACGAAGGGCGCAAGGCCGGCGATGGTGACGAGAAATCCATTGATCGAACCGAACACCAGCCCGACGGATAGTCCGATCAAACTGGCTTCGAACCCGCCGAATCCATGGGCCATCGCCTGGGCCGTGACCATGCCTGTCAGCGAGAAGACCGACCCCACGGACAGGTCTATGCCCCCCGTGATGACCACGAGGAGAACCCCGAGCGACATGATGATCAGGGGCGCACCTGCCTGCGTGATATTGGCGAAATTGCCCCAGCTCAAAGCCTGCGGAACCTGCGAGCCAACGGCGAGTGCGAGCACGATGATGGCGATCGCGATGGCGATCTCGGTCCGGTAGGACCCGATGATGCTTTCCCTGTGCCGGATCTGAAAGGCAACCTGGCCTTGGTCCGCAGACGTTTGGGTCGTGTTCTGTGTCATGCCGCCATTCCCGTGAGTTCCGCGAGCCTGTCCTCGCTCAAGTCTTCATTTTCGATCACCCCAGCGCAGTGGCCTTCCGTGTCGAATGCCATCACACGGTCACACACCTCGAGCAGTTCGGCATTCTCAGTCGACCACCACACGATGACGGTCCCGCTCGCCGCCATCTGGCGGATGAGCTGGTAGATTTCTCGTTTGGTGCCGATATCGACGCCGCGCGTGGGCTCTTCGAGGACGAGCAGCCTGGAGGGCAGTCCCAGCCAGCGCGCGAGCAGCAGCTTCTGCTGCGTGCCACCGCTGAGCGTGTTGGGGAGATTCCAGATCGAAGCGGCCTTCACCTTGAGTGCCTGCATCAGGTCGACACATTCCGTCCGTTCGTGCGCACCGGTCAGGATGCTGCCGCGGACGACACGCCGGGATGCAAGGACATTGTCGATGATGGGCAGGCTGTGAAGGATTCCCTTGTGGGAACGATCGCCGGTGATGAAGCCGAAGCCAAGCCTAGCGGCCTGACGCGGAGAACTGAAGCTGCCCGGCCAGGACGCATGGGACACCGTCCAGCGCTTCGATCTTGCTGCTCCAACCAGCGTGGCAATGAGCGTCGAAGGCCCTGCGGGAGCGCCAGCCACCCCTAATATAGTGCCTGGTTTGAGCTCCAGGCTGAAGTCGCTTTCTCTGATGGTCAATGCTTCGCCGTTAACGGCGCGTCGCGTCGGGGCAGTGCGCCCCGCCGCATGGGCTGCTGCTGCCTGTCCCATCTTCTCGATGATGTCCGCATCCGTGAGGCTGCCGGTCGCGGCGCGATCGACGACAGTTCGTCCATCACGGATGATGGTGCATACATTCGCGATCTGGCGAATTTCCTTCATGCGGTGGGAGACGAAGACGACCGATAGCCCGCCTTCCCGCGTGAGCCGCCGCAGGACAGAGAAAAGCCGTTCCGTTTCCTGGGCGGTCAGATTGGCGGTCGGCTCGTCCAGCAGGATAAGCTCGGCGCCCGAAGCGAGCGCACGGGCAATCTCGACCATCTGTCCTTCATGCAGACTCAGATCGCCGACGAGCCGCTGAAGGGACGTCGCCGCAAACTCACGGTCAATCATAGCGAGGGCTTTATAGGCCTGCCGGGCCGCACGCTTTCCGTTGAAAAGGGCGGCGCCATTGGCGAAGTAGGGGAGGGCGATGTTTTCAGCGACGGTCAGATGCGGCAAAAGGGCGAGCTCCTGATGGACGACTGCAATCTTCCGCCGGCCTTCGGCTTCTGTCCGGAGCTCTCCCGAAGGGCCATGGAACACGATCTCGCCGGCATCTTTCGCGGCCGACCCGGTGATGATCCGGATCATCGTCGACTTGCCCGCGCCGTTGCCGCCCAGCAGGGCATGCACCTCTCCGCGATCGACGGAGAAATCGACCCCCTTCAGGACAGATGTTGCACCATAGGCCTTGGTCAGCCCGCTCACTGAAACGACAATTTGACGTGCCATAGCCATGTCATATCCTCAATAGATCGTCAGTGCGGGGATGAAGCTCACGCCAAACAACACGAGCATCGCCATGGTGAAAAAGGGCCAGAGTTCGCGGGTCGTCTCGCCCAGCGGGGCCTTTGCAATCGATGACGAGATAAACAGGGTTGTTCCGATCGGCGGCGTGTAGAGGCCGATGCCGAGGTTGACCACCATCATGAGGCCAAGCTGCACACGATCGAGCCCAATGGAATCGGCTAGCGGCACGAAGATCGGGCCAAGAAGGAGGATTGCCGGCGGCATATCCAGAGGCATGCCGACCACCAGCATGATCAGGTTCATCATCAGGATGATCATGATGGGGCTTGAGATATTGCTGGACACCCATTCCGCCATATGTTGCGGCGCTTGGTCGAATGTTAGCACCCAGCCGACGGCTGCGCTCCCCATGATGACCAGCATCACGATCCCCGTACCTGTACCGGCTTCAACCACATTGTTGCAGAAGCGTTTCCACGTCAGATCCCGATAAAACAGCAGGCTGAGCAGCAACGAATAGACCACGGAAAGGACCGCGACCTCGGTGGGTGTCGCCAGCCCGAATCGCAGGAAGAGAATGATCAGGATCGGCAGCAGAATTGCCGGGAAGCTCTTAAGAACCAATACTCCAAGGTCACGCTTGCGGATGGCCTCGGCATGCCTCTGGTAGCCGCGGCGTACGGCAATGGACCAGCAGACGAAGATGAAACCGCCTGCCATCAGAAGGCCGGGCAGAATGCCCGCAATGAAGAGATTTCCGACACTGACCCCGCTCACCAGCGAAAATAGGATCATCGGGATCGACGGCGGAATGAGCACGTCGATGACAGAGGACGTCGCGTTGTTTGCGGCACAGAGTGCTGGCGGATAGCCGTGCTTCTCCTGCCATGGAATGAGGACGGACCCGAGCGCGCTGGCATTTGCCACGGCCGAGCCCGAGACGCCACCGAAGACGACCGAGGAGACGACGGTGGTCGACAAAGGCCCGCCGCGCCAGCGTTGCATCGCCCGGGACGCCAGTTCGAGAAGCTGCCGGCCGAGTTCGCCGCCGAGCATCAGCGTGCCTGCGAGCATGAAGAAGGGCAAAGCGAGCATCGGGAAGGACTGGGTTTGATCATAAACCTGCTGGGCAACGACCGAGAGCGGCACGTAACCATTGAAGAGCACGGCCACCCCGGCAGCGATAATCAGGGCGTAGCCGACCGGCACGGCCATCACCATCAGGATGCAGAACGAAATGATCATGATCAGGGTCATAGCGGCACCTCTTCTGCACTTGGTTCCACGCGGCGGTCCCAGCCGAAGCGCAGGACGCGCAGGGTCGCCGCGACGGTAACGATGGAGACGAAGAGGGCTCCGATGGCGAGAGAGTAGTAGCCGATACTATTGGGCAACTGCAGGACGGGGCTGCGCTCGATGCCTGCAATCTCGGCAACGATGCTCGCCTGATAGGCCAAGACCAGGAACGTCGCGACATTGATGCTGTTGGCGACACCGAAGGCGATGAGACGAGATGGCCCCTGGAGCTTGTCGTACAGCCACTCGACCGCCATATGCCCACCGGCATGAGCCGCCAGCACGATCCCCGCGAGGATGAACCAGGGAAAGATCAGCATGGGAAGTTCCTGCGCGAACGCGAAACCGCCGCTTTTCAGCGTGTATCGCGCGATGACGTTTGCCGTTGTCACCAGTGTCAGGGCGATACCGGTCGCGATTGTCACGAAGCGCGAACCCTGCACGATGAACCATGCAACTGCATCCATGAGCTCTTGCAGCCTATCCATGATAGCCTCCGGGTGATGCGAGGGCCTCAAGCCCTCGCTGCCGCTTCGATCTGGCTGACGAATTCTCCAAATGGCTTGGCTTTCCAGAGATCATAGACGGGCGCCGTGACCTTTATGAATGCCTCGCGATCAACCTCGGTCACTTCGACAGCGGCGTTGCCCTTAAAGCTTGCAAGCACCTCGGCGGCTTTCTCTGTCGATAGTCGGCGCTGGAGTTCGCCGGCCTCCTTGGCTGCCGATTGGACAGCCTCCAGATCGCTGCCGATGCGAGCTTGGGCGATTTTTGACATCAGGAAGGGCGTCGATTCCCATTTGTGCGCGGTGAGGCTGATATATTTGTTCACCTCGTAGAGCTTGGAGCTCTCGACGTTGGCGAGGGGATTTTCCTGCCCGTCGACCACGCCTTGTTGAAGGGCGATGTAGAGTTCGCCGAAAGCGATCTGCTCGGTACTCGCTCCCAGAGCCTGGAAGATATCGATCGTCATCGGGTCGGCGGGTGTGCGGATCTTCAGGCCGGTAACATCTGCCGGGGTTGCCACCTTGCGTTTGGAATTGGTCAGATGGCGAACACCATTGTCCCACCAGTCGAGCGGGACGACGCCGACGGCATCGAAACGCGCGTTGAGGTCTGCCCCAATGGGGCCTGAAAGAACGGCGATGGCCTTGTCCGCGCTATCAAACAAAAACGGGAGGCCGAGGGCTGCCAGCTCGGGCACGAGTGCTGACGTCGCGCCCTGGCTGTTGGCCGTGAAGTCGAGCGCGCCGGTCCGCAGGCTGGTCAGCATTGCGGCATCGCTGCCAAGCGTTTCAGCGCCTGCGACGTTGATCGTCACCCGGCCGGATGTCTTTTCGGCGACTAGTTCCGCGAACTTTGCGGCTGCAACAGTCCTGGGATTCCCTGGTGCCGCGCCGTGACCGAGGGTGAGTGTCGTCGCTGCCCTTGCGAGCCGGACGCTTGCAAGGATCGCCGGTGCGGCGAGCGTTGCTACCGCAGTTGCTAGGAATGTGCGTCTATCAATTCGCAAGTTCATTTTCTCCTCCTGCATTTGCTTCGTAATACCCGGTCCTGACGGCTCCTCCCTTCAGGACTGGATATCGTATCCTAGGTGTCCAGCCAGCGCCGGATCGACGCTGCAACGCTGTTCGTGGAAAGGCCGTATCGATCATGGAGCGTTGGCAAGGCACCGGCGTCGAGGAATTCGTCAGGCAGACCGATCTGCCGGAAGCCCGCAGGCCTGACGTCGGATCGCATGAGCGTTGCCGCCACTGCTTCGCCAAGCCCCCCTATGACAGTGTGATTTTCCGCGACCACGACGAGGCGATTTTGCTTGCGGCATTCGGCGAGAATGGTCTGCTCGTCCAGCGGCTTGATCGTGGGCACATGCAGGACGGCCACGTCCACGCCATCCTTTTGCAGTTCCTTTGCGGCTTCCAGCGCCCGCATCGTCATGAGACCAGTGGAGATAACCAGCGTGTCGCGACCGTCACGAAGCAGCTTTGCCCTGCCCAGTTCGAACGTGTAGCCGTATTCGTCGAGGACCAGCGGTACGTTGCCGCGCAGCAGACGCATGTAGACAGGGCCCTTGTGGGCCGCGATCGCAGGGATGGCCTGCTCGATTTCCACCGCGTCGCAGGGATCGACGATCGTCAGGTTCGGCATGCCTCGGAACATGGCGATGTCTTCGGTTGCCTGATGGCTCGGACCGTAGCCTGTGGTGAGGCCCGGCAGCGCGCAGACGATCTTGACGTCGAGCATCTCCTCGGCAATCGCAAGGCACATGAAATCGTAAGCCCGCCGTGACGCAAAGACGGCATAGGTGGTCACCCAGGGCTGGAAACCTTCGCGCGCCATGCCGGCAGCCGCCATCATCAGCAGCTGTTCGGCCATGCCCATCTGGTAAAAGCGATCGGGATGCGCGGCCCTGAAGACATGCAGATCCGTGTATTTTGCGAGATCAGCCGACATGCCGACGATACGCTCGTCTTTTTCCGCCAGCGCTGCGAGCGTATGGCCAAAAGGCGCGGGCCTGGTCGGCTGGTCTGGCCCGGCAATGGAGGCGATCATGGCCGATGTCGTCAGCCTGGGGCGATCTTCGCTCTGCGTCAAGAAATCAGGACGACTGTATTTCGAGCGTTTCATGCCGTGCCTCCCGCATCGATGATCCTGAGGGCCTCGGTCCATTCATGCGGTTCGACCCGCAGGAAGTGGTTGCGTTCTCTTGCTTCGAGGAACGGCACGCCTTTCGCCATCTTCGTATCGCAGATGATCATGCGAGGCTGGGCCTGGGGATGGTTGCGCGCCGCATCGAATGCCCGGACGACAGCCTCGATGTCGTTGCCGTCGACGCGCTGCGTGAACCAGCCGAACGCTTCGAACTTTGCACCAAGAGGCTCGAAGTTCATGACGCCCAAGGACGGGCCGTCCGCCTGCATCTGGTTGACGTCGACGATTGCGATCAGGTTATCGAGCTTGTAGGAGCCGGCTGACATCGCCGCTTCCCAGGTCGATCCTTCATCGAGTTCGCCGTCGGAGAAAAGGTTGTAGACGAAGGATGCAGACTTCTTGCGCTTCAGCCCCAGGCACATGCCCACAGCAATCCCGAGCCCATGGCCGAGCGAACCGCCCGTGATCTCCATGCCCGGTGTGTACGTTGCCATCCCGGACATCGGCAGGCGGCTATCGTCCGTGCCGTAGGTTTCCAGTTCGTCTTCCGGAATGATTTTTGCCTCGATCAGAGCAGCGTATAGCGCGATCGCATAATGCCCGATCGACAGAAGAAAGCGGTCGCGTCCTTCCCATTCGGGATCGTCCGCCCGATAGTTCGTGGCGTGGAAATAGGAGACCGCCAGAACATCCGCGATGCCGAGGGCCTGCGCGATATAGCCCTGGCCCTGGACTTCGCCCATCCGCAGGGCATGGCGACGGATGCGTCGCGCTCGTTCCGGCAAGCTGACATTGTGACCGATCTGGGTCATTGAATTCTCCTGTGGCGAGCCTGCGCCGGATCAATGGATCAGCATGCCGCCGTTAACGTCGATTACCGCGCCGGTGACATAGGCCGACAGATCGGATGCAAGAAACAGGTAGATGTTTGCGACATCTCGCGCGTCGCCCAGCCGGCTCAAGGGAATGCCCCTGATGATGTCCGCCCGCATTTCGTCGGTGAGCATTCCGCCCGTGATGTCCGTCTGGATCAGGCCGGGGGTGACGGAGTTCACGCGGATGCCGACGGGGCCGAACTCGCGTGCCATCGCCTTGGCAAGTCCGAGTACGCCTGCCTTAGCCGCCGAATAGTGGGGGCCACCAAAGATACCGCCGCCGCGTTGTGCGGAAACCGAGGAAATGCAGGCGATGGACCCGCCGCCATTGTCACGCATATTGGGAATAAAGGCCTGACTGAGAAACAGGATGCCCGTCATGTTGACGTCGACGATCCGGTGCCAGTCGGCCTCCGTGATGTCGAGCGTCTTGATCGGTTGAGTGATGCCCGCATTGTTGATAAGCACATCGACCGTGCCGAACGCCGAGACGACGACTTGCGCGGCATCATCGCAAGATGCCTTGTTCGAGACGTCGCACTGAAGTCCGATGTGGCTGCCTCTAGCGTTCGCCGGCAATGCTGCCGCCGCCTCTTTGGCGGCTTCGCCGTCAATGTCCAGGATGGCGACGCTTGCACCATGCTCGGCAAACAGTTCTGCGGTCGCACGGCCAATGCCGCGTTTGCTCGCCGCGCCAGAAATGACCGCGGTCTTCCCCTTCAGTAGCATCTATGTCTCTCCTCCCGATGCCTTCCTCAAAGCATCTGGTTGATGTTCCGGCAGCGGATGGAGGCTGCTGCTGAATTTGTGGATTAAAGGGGTATGTTCGACAAACGCCAAGTTTACATCGGTGGGTGACTGTGATTCACTAATCCGATGCTGCACATGACATCACTATCCGCCATGCGCATTTTTGAATCGGCCGCGCGGCTCGGTACATTCCGGTCGGCTGCCGAAGAGCTCAACCTTTCGCCAAGTGCAATAAGTCATGCGATTTTCCGGCTGGAAAGAGACTTGGGCGTTGCGCTGTTCGAACGCAGCACGCGCAGCGTCAAGCTGACATTCGCCGGCCAGACGCTCATGATACATGCTTCTAATGCCTTCGACGAATTGCGCAGAGGTGTTGAGCAGATTTCATCGAATAAGGCGCAGCTATTGCGTCTCCATTGTGCGCCGAGCTTTGCTGCGCAGGTTCTTTCGCCGCGATTGCCGCAGTTCCTGAAGGAAAATCCTGGCGTTGAGGTGAGGGTTGCGGCCAGCACGAGTTATGCGCGTTTCGTCGACGGTCTGTTCGATGCCGATATTGTCTACGGCGAGCCTCTCAACCGCGAAGATCTGATCGTCATTCCACTGTCTGAAGAAATCATTGCCCCCCTCTGTTCGCCGGAGATGGCGGCGCAGATCAAGTCCCCGCGGGACCTCCTGCGGCTGCCTCTCATCCGAAGCGATCTGAAACGGATCCAGTGGATCGACTGGTTCGAAATCAACAACCTTGGGTCTCCGCCTGCACCGTCAATCAGCTTCGACAGAAGCTTCCTGGCGATAGATGCTGCGGCCAACGGCGTTGGGATAACGCTTGAATCGAACGTCCTCGCGAGAAGAGAGCTCGAGAGCGGTAGACTGGTCAATCCATTTGCCGGGAAATTCCGGGACAATCGATATATCGGGCATTACATCGCCTATCCGAAATCAGGCAGCCAGAGGCGACTGGCGCGCATTTTTGCAGACTGGTTGACCAATCAGCGTTGCTAGGCAACCTGATTGTTGGCATGCCGAATAAGACCGAGAGGACGGCGACCGGCCGCTGACTGGGGGCGTTCTTATGACCACTTTTTTAGAGAATCCCTGCCCAACTGCGCTTCGGTGAGGCGACGGAGGGGCGATCGGTTGTGACGGAAAAATCATGCCCGTAAGGTTGATCGGTGAAATCAGCATCTTATCGGCGACCCTGCGGTGCTTCGAATATGTTCTTTTGTTAAAACATGCCGTTTGAATTGGCGCGCGGGATATTGGGAGCAAGCCATGGGGCCGAATTTTTTGGGTTACCAACCGGCTGCAGCGTATCCCAGTGCTCGATGGCCCGTCCTTCGGAATCCATCCTATAAATATCGACACCAGCTATTCCTGTATCCTCTGGATCGTCGTTGAACAGGTTCAGGAAATTCACGTGAGCAAACACGTAGTCGTCGACCGCGATGATCCTATGGACGACAACGCGGGACTTGGCGCGCTCCTTGTTGACTTGGCCAAAAAATTTTCCCAACGCGTTAGCACCATCGGCAACCAACGGGTTGTGCTGGATATAGCCAGGCGCCATAAAGGTGGCGATGAATTCCTCTGCTTTTTTCTGGTTAATCACCAGATCATAGAATCGAAGGATGTTATTCTTGTTGCGGACGGCACGGCCGTCATTAGTGTCTACAAGCTCTATCATGTGTTCTCCTGCTGATTGAATCTGGTTTTTGGTTTCAATTAATTCAGTCCGACAAGTTTTAAGCGTCGAGCATCCTGCTCGGCGTCGGATTTTTCACGAACGAACCGGAGGATCTCTTCGGCGTCTTCTCCGACAGCAGCGCGGCTTGGCGCAGGCATCTGTTCGGCGATTTCAATGACCCGTTTCGCGGCAGAGGCGGAGTCAAGTCCTCCCTTCTGCATGGCGCTGAGACCCTTCGCGAACGTTGAGAACGTTTGCCCGTACAGCTCATTTTGTTCCGGCGTCATTTCGTGTGCAACGCGCGCAACGGCTGCATCGGTTTTCGCCGGCCCGCCGGTCCTCATGATGCCGGCCGGAACGACCACGACATCGACGCCGAGATGTTTAAGCTCGGCCCGGTAGACAGCCGCAAACACCTCGGTGGCTGCTTTCGATGCGCCCGAAGCTCCATTGAAAGGAAGCGGCAAGCTGGCGGTAAAGGTACTGATCTGAACGATGCGTCCGCGTGCCCTCCGAAGTGCCGGAAGGAAAGCGTTTATAACGGACAAGGCACCGAACACATTCACTTCGAATTCGTGCCGGATAGCATCGAGCGGCAGGACTTCCAAGGGGCCAGGCGTCAGGATTCCGGCGTTGTTGATGAGGAGATCGAGACTGCCTTCAGTATAGGTAGCAACCTCATGGGCCCAATTTTTGACCCCGGTGGCGTCCGTAATGTCACATAAGGTCAGTGCTACCGCCCCACCAGACGCTCGTTTGAGGTCTTCGATTTCATCCGAAGTAAAAGCCGTTCCGAAAACGCGATAGTTCTTGGCGGCAAGACCTAGCGCAATATCTCGCCCGAGCCCGCTTCCTGCTCCCGTCACTGCTGCCATACGTTGCTTTGTATCAGTCACAATAACCTCCTGTTCCAATCGCCGAGGATCACCGAATAGCAGCCACGAACGCTGGAATCGATCTGCAGAAATGTCATTAACGGGCTGTGCTGTGCCCGCCCAATCCCACGGACTTGACCGGTGTGGAAAAGGCGGCGGCCCTAATCGCTCCGACTATGGGGTGTTAAGTGCCACGCTCACGTATCCGTGGAAAGCCGGTCTATTACGATACAAAATATCGGATTAGCCGATGGATGCACTTAGCAGAAGTCGGGGACGGATGCTCCCTGTCGGTAACGCAGTCACGGAATCCTTGTCGGGTTCAAGCCGTAGTGTGCGACGCCCGGATGCATCAATGCCGCTCGCTTGTCACCGGGCGCCCTTGGCGGCGACAGGCGGAACTGGCACGACCTGCCGCATTCTCTTGCTGCGGAATGCGTCGGTGATGAAATCGACGAAGACACGTGTCTTGGCGGGAAGCAGTTTCTGGCTGGTGAAATACACCGACATCGCCCCGACATCGACGTACCAGTCCGGCAGCAACCGTTCCAATGCACCGCTTTCCAGGTGGGGGGCGGCAAGCGGGAGCGCGACCAGACCGACGCCGATGCCCATGAGGGTCGCCGCACACAACGCGTCGGGATCGTTGACCATCATCACTGGCTTTTCGACAGCCGTCATCTCCGCGCCGGCTGAGTTTCGCATCACCCAGGTACGTAGGCGAAGGTTGAGCGGCGAGCGCATGGCAACGCACGGAAGATGCGCGAGCGCAACCGGATCTTCGGGCTTGTTCCTGCTCGCAAGGAATCCAGGAGAGGCCACCGCGATCAGATGAATCCGCCCCAACTCCCGCGCCACCATGCCATCGGGCAGGTCGAAGCCGCCGCCGATCGCCGCGTCGAATCCGCCAGAAATCAAATCGAGCGGACGATTGTCGAGATACCAGTCGGGGATCACTGCCGGATAGCGTTCGAGGAAGGCGGGCATCAAGGGCAGAAGGTATTGTGTTCCGAAACCGGCCGGTGCGCTGAGTTTGAGGATACCAGCCGGCTGGCCGGCGTTGAGAGAGACGTCCGCAATCGCCCCCTGAATGCTGTCAAGACCGCTCCGCACCGATTGCAGAAAACGGTCGCCCGCCTCGGTCAGCGTCAGGCCGCGCGTGCTGCGCTGAAACAGCCTGACGCCCAGATTGCGCTCGAGCTGCGCGACGTTGCGGCTGATGGCGGCAGGCGTGAGCGTCAGCCGCCGCGCTGCCAACGAGAAGCTACCGCTTTCGGCGCTTCGGACGAACGATTCCAGATTGGCGAGTGTCTCCATAGAGACCAGTCCTAACGAATGTTTGAAACAGATACAATCCAGCGACAACTACCTCTATCATTCGGATCGGCATAGATTGCTTTTCAACGAGATTATTCGTCCCTCGGAAAGGAAAACATCATGAGCATCTCCATCATCGGCGCTGGCGCCATCGGTAAAGCCATTGCCCGCAAATTCGCCCGTAGCGGTATCGAGGTGTCGATTGCCAACAGCCGTGGTCCGGAAACACTTCAGGCAGTGGTCGGTGAACTCGGGCCGCAGGTGAAGGCGGTTAGCCTCAAGGAGGCCGCACAGGCCGACATCGTATTCGTGGCGGTCAACTGGGATCGGCTGGAAGGCGCGTTGAAGGATCTCGGTCCGTGGAACGGCCGTATTCTCGTCGATGCCAACAATGCCGTCGAGGTGCCGTCTTATCAGCCCGTCGATCTTGGCGGCCGGGCGTCGAGCCAGGCTGTGGCGGAATGGGCTCCCGGTGCGCGCGTCGTCAAGGCGTTCAATCATCTGGTCGCGGCGTTTCTGGAGGCCGATCCGAAAGTAGACGGGGGCCGGCGCGTGCTCTTCGTTGCCGGAGAGGATGCGGATGCCAAAAGGGCCGTTAGCGACCTAGCCGTCAAGCTGGGATATGTGGCGATCGACCTTGGCGGCCTGGAACAGAGTCGTCTCGTTCAGTTTCCTGGTGGTCCGCTGTCCATCATCAACCTCGTCCAACTCAATCAGTGATCAGCAGCGAATAGGCCTCTCGTAAAGCCATATGGGGTGGCCAAACGCCAGTTCCGTCGCCATTCAATATCGAAGGTAAACATGAGCAATCAACAGCAAGACCCGGCCATCGACTACGATGGACTTATGCAGGGTCATCTCTATCGCGTTTTCGCCGAGCGCGACGTAGAAAGGCGGCGCGCTGCGATCCGCGAACTCTATGCCGAAACAGTGTCGGTCTTTGAACCTGGCGCCGAGGCGACAGGCCACAACGGTCTCGATCACACGGTCGATGCAATCCTATCGAAGGCGCCGCCGAATTTTGTCTTCGGCACGTTCGGACCGGCCGTCGGCCATCACGGTATCGGTCGCATGCGTTGGCACTTCGGCCCGGAGGGCGCGCCGCCCGTTGTAACCGGACTGGACGTGGTGGAGATCGTGGATGGCAAGATCGCCAAGCTCTACGTCTTCCTCGATCCACCGGCTGCATAGCCTTGCGCTTGATGCTGTCGCTACGTCCTGTTTCCGCCACGTCGAAGGTAAGGACATCGGTATTCCGTAAGGACATCCATGAATGCCGCAGCGTGGCTTGCGGCCGGCATCAAGATATCCGGCGGCACAAGGCTTCGTGTGATCCCGTCGAAAACCGTCAGGGCTTCGCTCTCTGGCGGCCTTTAAACGCTCCATGGTCGGCAACAGGATCGGCCCGAATGTTGAAACACACCGCAAGAGGACACTGACCTATGCCTGTACCCGAGACGTTGCTATCGCCGATCCAGGTTGGACCCTATACCCTGCGCAATCGCACTGTGATGGCGCCGCTTACGCGCAGCCGAGCGGGCGATGGCGACGCGCCGACATCGCTTGCGGTGGAATATTACCGTCAACGCGCGACGGCCGGTCTGATCGTCACCGAGGGCTCGCAGATTTCGCCGCAGGGTAAGGGTTATCCGCGCACGCCCGGTATTTTCAGCGATGCGCAAACCGCCGGTTGGGAACAGGTGACAAGGGCTGTTCATGCAGAAGGCGGGCGCATCTTCCTGCAACTCTGGCATGTCGGCCGCCTATCACACTCAACGATGCAACAGAACGGCGAGTTGCCGGTTTCGTCTTCCGCGATCGCCCCCGAGGGAGAGATCTACACTGCCACAGGGCTTCAACCCTATGAGACGCCACGGGCGCTGGACCCGGAGGAAATTCCGGGCATCCTGGACGATTTCCGCCAAGCTGCCGAAAACGCCAAACGCGCCGGTTTCGACGGGGTCGAACTGCACGGCGCCAATGGTTACCTTATCGATCAATTCCTGCGTGATGGCGCCAACCAGCGAACGGATGCCTATGGCGGTTCCGCCGAGAACCGGGTCCGTTTCCTGAAGGAAATCGTCGAGGCCGTCATTCCGGTGTTCGGTGCCGATCGTATCGGCGTGCGCCTGTCCCCCGCCCTTCCGATCTTTTCGGTGAGCGACAGCGATCCGGCTTTTACGTTCCGCCACGCGGCCGAAACACTCAGCCGTTACGGGCTGGGATATCTGCACGTTGTGCAGCTCGGCGATCCGGCCTTCGATTACATCGCAATCAAGCGGGCGTTCGGTGGTGTCTACATCGCCAATGGCGGCTTTGACGCCGACAGCGCCGAAGTTGCGGTCACCAGTGGCACGGCCGACCTCGTCGGCTTCGGCACGAAATTCCTGGCTAACCCCGATTTGATCGAGCGCTTTCGCACCGGCGCGCCGCTCAATCAGCCTGATCCTGCGACTTTTTATCAGGGCGAGGAACGCGGCTACACGGACTATCCGACGCTCACTGCCTGATCCTTGCGACAACGCCGCGCCTCGGGGCCATCGCCTCGGGCGTGGTCTGGCGATCGTGCACGCAGATCGCCCTGACGGACGCGAAGCAGAGCATATAGTAATGACAGTTAAATCGGCGAAAACGCCGGGCTTATCCATACGGTTTCAGGAGCCGGAGACGCTATCCTAGCGTGCGGGTTGTGCGGATCGGACCGTGGGGCAGCGCCCAGGCAGACGGCATTCTTCACTGTTCGCGGTGGGCCAATGTGTATTTCTCTGCCGGCACTTTCGTCGGCGTGCCGTCTCCGTTTTCACCGGCGTTGATGTCTTCTCATTCGATTATGGTTGCGCACTGGCGTGCTCACAGACGGCCGGCGATCGGTCGAGGCTGTATAAGAAAAGCTGCTCGCTAATCGGTTGATCCAGGCTCCGCACTGCAGTCGTCCAGCGGCAGACCTGGCAGCGTGCTCAATATGTAGGATCGGCGAGGGCGGCCCTTCCGCCCGATTTTCTGTCCAATTTTCCCGCAAGAACAATGCTTAGCAGAGTGAAGGGTATCCCAAGTCCGAAAACCCATTGAAATCCCCAGCGCTCGGAAACCAAGCCTAGGAGGGGCGGGCCGATCAGTAAAATACTGAATGAGATCTGCGCCAGCGAGGCCACATTCATCGCTGCGGAACGGTCGGTTCTCTGAGCCGCTGTCGACATTGACAGGGGAAGATCACGCTGCCGCCGAGCCCCACAAGTCCAAACCCGATGAGCGCCGCGACGGGGGAGGGGAGGGGCGGAAGAGGAGGAGGACCAATCCCGCCGTCGCGGAGACCCGATCTGTTCACAACGTTCAAGCCAGTCGATCAACGGCATCCAGCTGACATTCGAACGCGCCGATCTCGCCGATCCGGAAGCTTTCCGTGGCGAATTCGTTCTCTCGGGCTTCGGCGTGCCGTTACCATTGAAGATTATGTGTTCAGGGGCATGGTTCGATTTCGTCCATATCGATGCCTCTAAGAAGCGGGTCTTTGACACCGTCGCATCGATACTGCCACCCGGAGTCGGCATTCTCTGCGTCGGAGTAAGATACTGGGGTCTCTGAAGTGCGCATCGCCTGGTGTATGAGGTTCGTCGAAAACCCGGAAAATCCCAACCCTCCCATCGCGCGGTGATGGGCGTCTAGATACTCTAAATATATCAGTTTTTCACAAGGTTCATTTTCGCAAGGGGACCAGCGAACTGCTGCATCGGGGCCCCTGCTGAAAGGGTACCAAGGTCGATGGGAAAGAAACCGAGTTTTTCGATCAGGTCTGCGACCGTGCGATTGGCGTCCGAATGGTCGCCGGACAAGAATAGCACACGTCGGCCTGCGCCCGTATCGGGATCGGCAGCAAGTATGGGAGCCTGAAGCGTATTGAAGGCTTTGACGACACGAGCGCCTGGCACCAATTCGGATATGACCACGGTGGACAGTCTGCCATTGAGGTCGCGAGGCGTGAAGTCCGGAAAGTTGATGGCGTTCGTGGCATCGACAACAATACGTCCGGCCCAGTCTCCCCGTTTACCGACCGCCGCTTTCACCGCATCGAAATGCATTGCGAGGATGACGATCTCGGCGTCAAGCGCCTCCTCAGCTTCGACGGCTCTGATTCTCCTTCCAAAGCGGGCGCAAAAATCGACCAGTGATGCGGGGCCGCGGCTATTGGCGACAAGGGCGGCAATTCCAACGGCGTCGAAACGTGCTGCCAGTGCAGATCCGATTTTTCCCGACCCGATAATCGCAATCCTGCTCACGCCAACACCTCGCGTCCAGACGGAAAGTCGAAATCGCAGTCTGGGCCAACCGGAACAATACGACTGGGGTTAAGCCACGGATGGCTGCCGTAGTAATGACCTTTGATATGATCGAAATCGACGGTGGGGCGGATTGCCGGATGCCTGAAGAGATCCCGCGTGTATGCCCAGAGTGCCTGATAATCGACCAACGCACGCACGTTGCATTTGAAATGACCGTGATAAACCGGGTCGAAGCGCACAAGCGTGGTAAATAGCCGGATATCGGCTTCCGTCAACCTGCCTGCGACGAGATAGCGTTGCCGAGCGAGGCGCTGTTCCAGCCAGTCGAGCGTTTCGAACACTTCGCCGACGGCTTCCTCATAGGCGGCCTGTGTCGTGGCGAAGCCGGATCGATAGACGCCGTTGTTCAGGGTTGCGTAGACACGCGCGTTGACGGCATCGATCTCGTTACGATGTTCGGCGGGGTAATAATCGCCGGTTGCCGCACCGCAGCCATCAAACGCGGAGTTGAACATGCGCAGGATGTCGGCGGATTCGTTCGAGACGATCCGGCGGTTGAGCTTGTCCCAGAGGACGGGTACAGTGACTCGCGACGTGCATGCTGGATCAGAAAGCGTATAGATCTCGTGCAGGAATGTTGCCCCATTCACCGAATCTGGGACCACGCCAAGATCGGGATCGAACGTCCAGCCGTCTTCCCCCATCAGCCAGTGAACGACCGAGACGTCGATCAGATCGGCAAGGCCCTTCAGATTACGCATGATCAGGGTGCGATGCGCCCACGGGCAGGCAAGCGAAACATAGAGGTGGTATCGGCCCGGCTCGGCCCCGAACGAGCTATCGGGTCCGGTGGTGATCCAATTGCGAAACACTGAGGGCGGCCGGCGCAGTTGCCCGTCTGCCAGCACACTCTCGAATCCGTTGCGCTGCCATGTGCCCGCGATCAGCTCACCCATGATGTGGCGCCTTGGCCAAAGCCGCCTTGACAGCCGGGGAGACCTCGCTCCCGAGCAGTTCGATCGAGCGCTGCATCGCCTTGGTCTCAAGCATGGCGGAACTCATCTGGAAGGTGATGCGGGAAATGCCGCCCAGCGCCTTGTCTGCCGCCAGGATCTTGTCGCGAACCGTCTGCGGATTTCCGATCAGGAAGGCGCCGTGCGGCCCGCGCATCGCGTCGAACTGGGCGCGCGTCGCCGTCGACCACCCGCGTTCTCGGCCGATTTCGGTGAACATGTATGCCCAGCCCGGAAAGAACGCATCGGCAGCACTCTGGTCGGTGTCGCCGACGAAGCCCATCGCATGCACCCCGACCTTGAGTCTCTCCGGCGGGTGGCCTGCCCGGTGGCCTGCCTCGCGATACAGGTCGACGAGCGGACGGAATCGGTCAAAGCTGCCGCCGATGATGGCAACCATCAGCGGAAGGCCGAGCGAACCTGCGCGCGCAAACGACTGCGGTGTTCCGCCGACGCCGAGCCAGATCGGCATTTTCGCCTGATGCGGGCGCGGATAAACACCTTGACCGGTGAGCGCGGGCCGGAAGCGGCCGCGCCAGGTCACATTGGTCTCTTCCCTCAATTTGAGAAGAAGATCGAGCTTCTCAACGAAGAGGGCGTCATAATCGTTCATGGCAAAGCCGTAGAGAGGATAGGCTTCGCCGAAGGAGCCACGTCCGACGACGATCTCGGCGCGACCTTTCGAAATCAGGTCGATCGTCGCGAAATCCTGAAAGACCCGGACAGGATCTGCAGCACTCAGCACGGTGACGGCGCTCGCGAGGCGGATGCGTTTGGTGCGAGCCGCGGCAGCGGCCAGAATGACCGCCGGTGCCGAATCGAGAAATTCCTTGCGATGGTGTTCGCCAATGCCAAAGGCGTCCAGACCGACGCGATCCGCGGTCTCCACCTCTGCAAGCAGGGCCTCCATCCGGTCTACAGGCGGCACTGTCAGACCGGTTGCAGGATTGGGAATTGTCGCCGCGAAACTGTCGATGCCGATTTCCATGTTTCATTCCAGTGTCGTGTTGCGTGGAAGATCAGGGTGGGCTGGTCCTTGTCGAGGATCAGCCCACCCTCGTTTCATGCAATACGCAGACGGCGAGCGTCGAGGCTGAGCGCGCCTGCTCCAAATGCCGCCACTTGCAGAAGGCCTCCGGCAATGGAGATGTTCTTCAGGAAGTGAATCATCTGGTTCTGGTCGGCAAAGTTGTTATGGAAGACCAAGGCCGTCGCCAATGTGAAGGCTGCAATCACGAGGCTGACGATGCGAGTTTGATAGCCAACGACCAGCAGGATCCCGCCGCCCAGTTCAACGACGACCGCGAGCAGGTAAGAGAGGAGCGGGAGCGGCAGCCCCACCGACGCAATGTACCCCTGTGTGGCTGCAGGCGCCATGATCTTGCCGAGGCCGCTGAAGATGAAGAGGACGGCGAGGAGAAGGCGGCCAACAGCCGCGATGTAGTTGGTCTGGGACATTAGTCGGTCCTTGATCCTGTAGGATTTTGTGAAAAGAGAGGATTAAGCAGCCAGTGCTTCGATCTGCGACTTTGCGCCTGAGACGGCTGCAGCCTTGGCGTCTTCGCCGAGAGCAAGACCTTCCGCACGGATGATCGTCACGTCGGTCAGGCCGATGAAGGCGAGTACGCCGAGCAGGTAGGTCTCCTGATGATCGAGGCCTGCAGCAGGGCTGTCACCGGTGTAGACGCCACCGCGCGCCGAGGCCACGAAGACTTTCTTGCCCTTGACCAGACCTTCAGGGCCGTTGGCGCCGTACTGGAAAGTCCGGCCGGCGACGCAAACCCGGTCGATCCAGCCTTTCAACTGTGTCGGGATCGTGAAGTTGTACATCGGCGCGCCAATGACGATGATGTCTGCGGCAAACAGATCGTCGATATAGGCCCCGCCCGTCGCCAGATCCTGGCCGAGCGCCGCATTGCCGACTTCACCGCCCTGAAAGACGGCCATGTGAGCGTCCGACAGATGCATCGCCGCATCGACGACGAGATCGCGGCGGATGACGCGGGCGCCGGGATGCAGCGCCTCTTGCTTCGCGACGATCCCTGCAGTGAGCGTGCGGCTCACCGAGTAACCGCCGAGAATGCTGGAATCGATATGCAGAATGGTTGTCATGGCAGGTGTCTCCAGGTGTTTGACCGAAAGGGCAAGGCTGATACGGGTGAAAAAGTCTCGAAGCGCTTTGATCATGCGATCTGAATGCCACGCTTTCTTTGCCGGAAGTAGCCTGTATGTTTCGATGCTATCCATCGGCTAAGTCGATGGATAGCATCGAAAGCGTAAGTCGTCTGATCAGACGAGCTGGGACAGCGCGCTGACGTTGTAAGGCCGCAACGGCCGGCCGCTTCGCACCCGCTGCGGCCAGTCCGGGTTGGCGAGCAGCGCCCGACCGACTGCCACGAAATCGAAATCACCGCGCGACATTCTCTCGCGAAGCACAGGAATATTGTCGGCCGACTCGCTGCCGGGTCCTGAAAAGCTCTCGATCAGGTCGCGCTGGAGGGTCACCGAGCCGACGGTGATGCCCGGTTTTCCCGAGAGCTTCTGCGCCCAGCCGGCGAGATTGAGATCCGTGCCGAATTCACCCTCCCAGAAGCGCCGCTGCGAAGCGTGAAACGCATCGACACCTGCCACGACGAGGGGATGGAGAAACGTCTCCATTTCGGCAGGTGTCGAGAACAGCTTTGCCGTGAAATCGTGCATCTTCCACTGCGAGAAACGCAGCAACAATGGGAAATCACCACCGGTGCGCCGCTTGATTTCCTCGACGATTTCCACGACGATCCGCGTGCGCCCGACCAGGCTTCCACCGTAGCGATCGGTTCTGATATTGGACGTTTCCCAGAAGAACTGGTCGAGAAGATAGCCGTGCCCTGCATGAAGCTCGACGCCATCGAAGCCCAGCTCTTTCGCGGAGAGAGCCGCCTTGGCATAGGCGTCGATCACCTCGTCGATTTCCTGTTGCGTTGCGGGTTCGTCCGATGGTGTCGGCATGATGCCGAAACCGCCGGTCAGGCCGGAGGGGCCGATGAGATGGCCGCGCGAGGCTCCGGTTTTTTCCTCGAAAAGCTGACCCACATGCCAGAGCTGCGGCATGATCAGCCCGCCTCCCGCATGGACCTCGTCGACCACATGCTTCCAGCCGGCCAACGCATCGTCGCCATAAAACCGCGGTGCTGCCGGATCGTCGGATGCGCTCCAGTGCGGCACCCAGGTGCCTTCCGTCACGATCAGGCCGACGCCGGCTTCCGCCCGCCGGCGATAATAGGCGGCAACGTCCGGGCCGGGCACGCCGCCGGGCGATAGGGATCGGGTCATGGGCGCCATGACGATCCGGTTGCTGATGCCGAGCGATCCGATGCGCCCAGGCTGGAAAAGGATGTCGGAGGGTGTCGCCTCGGAGGCGCGCTCGGTGTTTGTCATAGGGGCTTCTCTTGGAGGAGGATGGCCCTTCAACCGGTACTGTCGAAGGGCCATCCCGAACGGATTGATGCAGTTTTCGACGTCATGAGTCAGAGGCGACGGACCCTGACGAGGGTCGTCGACACCTTCATCGTTAGTGCTGTCGCCGGGACCGTTACGAAATCTTGTATTGGCCGCCATCCACCGGAAGTGCCTGCCCGGTGATGAACGCGGCGTCGTCGCTTGTGAGAAAACAAATGGCGCCGGCGATGTCGGACGGTTCGGCAAAACGCTTGATCGCCTGGCTCTGCCAAGTCTGGCGCTTGGCTTCCTCCGGCATGTCCTGGGTTAGCCGGGTATTCGTGATGGCGGGCAGAACGGCATTCACCGTGATGCCCCAGTCCGCGACATCGTTGGCCAGTCCGCGCACGAAGCCGATCACGCCCATTTTGGACGCCATGTAGTGGCTCATGCCAGGGATCGCCAGTCCGATCGAGTTCGAGGATATGTTGACGAAGCGACCCCAGTTCTTTTCCCGCATCTGGGGCACGAGCTGTTTCGCGCTCAGGAAGTGCGCCTCCAGATTGATGGCGAACGTCTTTCTCCAGAAATCGATGTCGAGATCGTCGATGGATTTGGGGCTCCCGATTCCGGCGTTGTTCACGACGATATCGGTACCGCCGAAGCGTTTCTGCGCCTCCTTGTCGATACGGTCCCAGTCTGCCGCACTGGAGACGTCGCCGGTCACGATCAGGCTCTCCGCCTCGATCATGTTCGCAGTCTCGTGCGATTCCTCCATGTCCAGGAGGACAAGCTTGGCGCCATGCGCGGCAAGCTTCTGGGCAATGGCCTGACCTATACCGCGCGCGGCCCCGGTGACGAGGGCCACGCGACCTTCGTGGCTCGGTTTGATACCGTTCATTACTTGCTCTCCTTCACATCTGCCGCAGGGTCACAGGAACATGCCGCCGGAAGCCTCGATACGCTGCGCGTTGACCCATCCGGTTCCATCGGCGAGCAAAGATGCGATCACCGGGCCGATATCGTCGGGCAGGCCGGCGCGTCCGAGGGCCGTCTGTGCGGCGATCATTTTGTTGAGGCCTGCATTGTCGCGCACGACGCCGCCGCCAAAATCCGTCTCGATTGCGCCGGGCGCAACGGTGTTGACAGCGATGCCGCGCGGTCCCAGTTCCTTGGCAAGATATCGCGTGAACACCTCGATGCCGCCTTTCATCATGGCGTATGCCGCATAACCGGGAAGCGAGAAGCGGGTCAGCCCGCTCGACAGATTGACGATGCGACCGCCATCCGTGATGACGGGCAGTAGCGACTGGGTGAGAAAGAAGACGCCCTTGAGATGAACGGCCATGAGTGTGTCGAACGTCTCCTCTGTGGTCGCGTCGATTGCGGCATGCGCACCGAAGCCGGCATTGTTCACGAGGAAGTCGATCCGGTCCTGCGACCAGAGTGTGCTTAGCTTTCCGCGCAGTGTCTCCACGAAGCCCTCAAAGGACGGGACGTCCGCAGTGTCGAGCCTGATTGCCGTCGCCTTTCCGCCAAGCGCTTCGACGGCGGCGACGACCTCGACGGCGCTGGCCTCCTGGCTCTGGTAGGTTATCACGACATCGACGCCTACTTTGGCAAGCGCCAGTGCGGTGTTGCGGCCGAGGCCGCGGCTGCCGCCGGTGATAAGCGCGATTTTGTTCTGGGATGTCATTCTTGTCTTCTTTCAATCTTACCAGACGGCCATGCCGCCATCGACTTTGATATCTACGCCCGTGACGAACGAGCTTTCATCGGAAGCGAGGAACAGGGCGACATTGGCGACCTCCTCCGGCTTGCCAAGGCGGCCGACCAAGGTCTTGCCGAGCATGTAGTCGGCCCATTCCTTGTCTTTCAGTTGTTCCACGGTCTGGCTGGTCTCGATAACGCCCGGTGAAATCGAATTAGCGCGCATGCCAAACTCGCGTCCCTCCATTGCGAGATGTTTTGTCATGCCGACGATACCCATCTTGGCAGTCGCATGTGCAAGACCGCCCAGCGTGCGAAACACGCGCCAGCCGGTGAGCGATGCGGTATTGACAATGGTGCCGCCGCTCGTCTTCAGATGTGGCCAGGCGCATTTGGTCAGGAAGAATACGAGATCGACCTCGTCGCGGGTGGTAAGGCGCCATTCCTCCTCGGTGATGTCCTCGATCCAGTTGAAATGGGCCATCGCGGCGTTGTTGAAGAGCACATCGATCCGCCCGTGTTCACGGACGGCGAAATCAACGAACGCCTGACAACTTGTCAGTCCCCAGATCTGCGGGGTGAAGCGAGATCATCTGGCCACCAGCGGCCCGCACGAGATCGACAGTCTCCTTTCCCGTGAGCGCATTGGTGTCGCAGCCGACGACCAGTGCACCCTCCTCGGCGAAGCGAAGTGCCGCTGCGCGTCCGATGCTGCCGCCTGTGCCCGTGACGACACAGACCTTGTCCTGCAATCGCTTGGTCATGATGACACTCCGATGTTCGAGGGTGATGCGATCAGAAGCCGGCGCCGCCCATGGCCGTCAGGAAGGCCTGCGGGTTCCAGTATTCGCGGTAGTTGACGATGAGCCCGTCGCGGAACGTGACGAAGGTGGCATAGCTCATTTCGTAGGGATTGCCGTTGCTGATTACGATGCCCGAAGCGCTCCATTCGGCGATGGCGACATTGGGGTCGTCGGTTCCATAGGTGCGCAGCGTCGGGAGCGAGCGGATATCGATCGCGCCCGGATAGTTGCGCAGATAGTCGTAAAGGGCGGGACGACCTTCGATCCGCATCGGCGATCCGGGCGGGGCGAACGGAAACTCCGCCACGACGTCTTCCGCGCATAAATCAGCCCAGCCTTTCATGTCCTTGGCCAGGAAGCGGTCCAGGCTGCGGCGCAGCAGATCGGCGGCAGTTATCGTGTTGCTCATGATGTGTTCCAGTCCTTCAGGTGTTGAATTTGCGATGTCGCCGTCTTCGACGGCTCGAACAGATGCGGCCCAATGCCTCAGATCATCCCCGCCGCGATTCTCTCGGCCAGCATCATCGTGGGGAAGGCGGTTGCGACCGAAGGCACGTCCGGCCATAGCGATGCATCGACCACACGCAGTCCGCCGACTCCACGAACGCGGCCCTCCACATCGACGACGGCATCCGGATCGCGGTCGCCGCCCATCGGCACGGTGGAGGTCGGATGCTGATAGGTGACGACGGAGGCTGCCAGCGCTGCGTCGATGGCCGCACGGTCGCCAGCGCCGGCACCCGGCGCCATCTCCGCGCCGATCATGTCGGCAAACGGTTTGTGGCTTGCGATCTCCCGGATCATTTCGACGCCATCGACCAGCCGGGCCCTGTCCCCGGGATCCTTCAGGAAGCCGAGATCGATCACCGGCGCCGCATGCGGATCACGGCTTGCGATCGTCAGCGACCCGACCGAACTGGGACGGACCAGAGCGGCGAACAGCAGGAACATCGCGGCGGTCGGGGACTGGCCGCCGTCCGGAAGCGCTGCGGTGCTGATATTCAGATCGGCCTCGTCGCCGATCGCATGGTGCGAGCGGCCCCAGAGCATTGCGCCGATGGGTGGGTAGGCCAGTCCGACGGATTCCTTGCGGATCGACCAGACCGTCGGAAAAAGAGGATGATCCTGCAGCCTGCGGCCGACCGGTAGATCCGCTACGACGGAAATGTCGAGGCGGCGCAACGCGTCGGCCGGTCCTATCCCAGAGCGCATCAGGATTGCGGGACTGGCATAAGTGCCGCCGGATAGAATGATTTCGCCGGCCGCGATCTCTTCTCCACCCGCCAGTCGGACTTTGGTCGCACGTCCTTGTTCGACGATAACGGCATCGACCACGGTCTCGTCGCGGATCGTCAGATTGGGGCGTGCCCGGACCTCGTCGTTAAGCAGTGTGATGCCGGTATTCAGGCGTACGCCCATCCGCGTGTTCATCACATAGGGGCCGACCCCTAACGGATGTTCGGTGTTGAAACCGGCCGTCCTCCGGTAGCCTGCAGCCACGGAGGCCGCGATGAAGGCGCGGTGCTGATCGGAGACTTCCTCGTCGCCCAACTGGTGTATCGGAAACGGGCCGTCTCTCCCGACACCGCCCGTGCCGGAGGTCCGTTCAAGCGATTTGTAGAAGGGCTGTGCCGCCTCCCAGGTCAAGGCACCGAGATCATGGTTCCTGACCAAGCGCTCATGGTCGGATTTCGGCAGGCGCATCGCCACCGCGCCATTGATGGCAGAGGTGCCACCGAGTACCTTGCCGCGATTGAGCGGAATTTGCCGGCCAAGAACGCCGGGCTCGCTCTGAAAACCCCAGTCATGCTGCGCATCACCGCCAACAATGTCCTGGCGCCGGACCGGGTCGGGATAGGCATCGGTCGGGTAGGCCTTGCCCGCCTCGATCAAAAGCACGCGGCGCGATGCGTCCGCGCTTAAACGATTGGCTAGGACGGCGCCGGCCGAACCGCCGCCCACTATAACGATGTCGAAACGCCCGCCGTCCTTTTGATTTGCACCCGACATATCTATTGATCTCTCTTCTTGGGAAGGTGAACGTCGGATTGGCGGCTCCCACCCGATGTATCAAGCTGGTGGCGTTAGCTGCTCGGCAAAAAATGGAATACGCTCAGATCGCATGGCATCATCACGGTTGAGTGGCAGCAGCCACAAATTGATAGTGACAATGGTTGTGCTGCGAGCCGCGAAGCCAAGAGTCGTGGCCGCGTAGCACGCACGACAATATGTCGTGCACTCGTCATCTTGTCCTCCTCACGAAACAACAACGTGTCAGTGCCACACTTGCATAAACAGGAGTAGCCTGTATTGTGCGATGGAACCCATAGGCTTGGCCGATAGTATTGGACAGATATGCTGGACGGCGTCTCCCTCGATCAGTTGCGAATATTTGTGGCCGCGGCCGATGAAGGCAGCTTTTCAGCCGCCGCCCGTCGCCTGAAGCGAACCCAGTCCGCTGTTAGCGAGAGTATAGCTAATCTTGAAGCACAGCTTGCTGTGACGTTGTTTGACCGTTCGGCGCGCTATCCGCAACTGACGACCCAGGGAGGCGTGCTCCTTGCGGACGCACGAACGGTGGTCGGTGCCGTCGATTGCATGAAAGCCCGCGCAAAAGGGATTGCAGGCGGCCTCGAACCTGAGCTCACTGCGGTAATCGACGTGTTCTTTCCGATCACAGCGATCGCCGATGTTTCCCATGAATTTCGAAACGAATTCCCGGCCACTCCGTTGCGGCTTTATGTCGAAGCATTGGGAGCGGCGGTGCAGCCGGTAATCGATGGCCGGGCGAGCTTCGGCCTGGTGGGATCTTTGCCGACCTTGCCCGATGGTCTTTTGGCGGAGCGGATCACAAGCGTCGAGTTCGTCATGGTCGCGGCTGCCCGGCACCCGCTTACCGAACATCATGGGCTTATTCCCCGCGAAGAACTCGCACGTCACGTTCAATTGGTACTTACCGACCGGTCCGATCTTTCAAACGGTCGGGAGTTCGGCATCATGTCGCCCACGACGTGGCGTCTGGCCGACCTTTTTGCCAAACATGCCTTTCTTATCAGCGGTCTTGGCTGGGGCGGGATGCCTCTTCACGCCGTCAAGAAGGACATCGCTGAGGGACGGCTGATCGAGCTTTCAATCGAGGACATACCGCCGGGCGGGTTGAAACTGCCGATGTCGGCAGTCTACAGAGTGGACGCTCCACCCGGACCCGCAGGGCGCTGGATGATTGATCGTCTCAAACAGTGCTCCGGCTAAAATCGAAAAATTGTCTGTTGACAGCCGGTAGAGTGTGTAATAGTGATTATTACACACCAACGGAGGTTGTCATGCCAACCAGCACTCGTTTCGCCGTCGCAGTGCATATCCTGACCGCCCTTGCCGTGAGTGACGGCAAGCCAATGCGGTCGGAAGACATCGCTTACTCGGCAAATACGGGTGCAGTCGTCATCCGCGGCCTGTTGTCTCGGCTGATCGAGGCCGGATTGACGCGTTCTCAACTGGGAGCAGGGGGCGGCGCGCTTCTGGCCAAGCCGGCGGAAAAGATAAGGTTGCTGGATGTCTATGAGGCCGTGGAAGACACGGAGTTGTTTTCCCTGCATCGGACGCCACCTTGCGAGAACTGTGCGGTCGGGGGCAATATTATCCAAGCAATGCAGCCCGTCCTGACAAGGGCGCGCACGGCGCTCGAAACCGAATTGGCGAGAACGACTGTTGCGGATATCGCAACAGAGGTTGCTCGTCTTGGAAAGTTCTCCCTTCCGCTTGTCTGGTGAACATTTGCGAATAAATGTCGCTATGACATAGACACATTGTCATTTCAGCCAGTCGTGGCTGACATCGACACCCAGAACTGCTCAGCCTTCGGGGCGCTGACGGTTCTTATGTTTCCAGCCCTATAAATCAACAGGAGTGAATTATGACCATTGGTATTATCGGTTCCGGCGCCCTCGGCTCCAATCTTGCACGCATCCTTGCTAAGAACGGCATAGCTGCAACGATCTCCAACAGCCGCGGACCCGCTTCGCTGGCATCGCTGGTTGAAGAGCTTGGCCCGTCCATCACCGCAGGCACCGTGGAAGAGGCTGCAAGCGCCGACATCGTCTTTGCCGCCGTGCGCTGGGTGGATGCCGAGAAGGTCCTGGGCTCCCTTCCGGCCTGGAACGGCCGGATCGTCGTCGACGGCACCAACCCGGTCGAGTTCCTCGATCCCAATTCGCCAGACGCCAACGATCCAAGCAATCCGCTGGCAGCCTATGGCATCAAGGCCGTCGATCTCGGCGGAAAATATTCGAGCGAAGTCTTCAAGCAATTTGTTCCGGGCGCACGGGTCGTCAAGGCCTTTAACCATCTGGACGTCAACGTCCTGACGGAGCCTGAGGTTTCCGGTGGCAAGCGTGTGCTGTTCTATTCGGGTGATGACGCTGCTGCGAAGGCCGATGTTCGCAAGATCATCGAGGATACCGGCTTCTTCGCAGTCGATCTCGGCACTCTGGATGTCGGCGGCAAGCTCGCGTCATTGCCTTTCGGTCCGCTTGCCGCGCATAGCTTCGTCAAGATCTGACAGACTGATGACCGGCTGGAGGGAGGCGCGTAAGCGGCTTCCTCCTCTGCTCCTCCCTTCAACCGTAACAACTTCAGCTATCGCTTAAGCGCCTCAGTCAACATGTCTACAAATGAGGACACTTTGGGGGGTCGAAACCGTGCCGCCGGGTAGACTGTGTACACGCCGCCGGAAGGTAGATGCCAATCCGGCAAAGCACGGATCAGGCGTCCGTTCAAAATGTCGGCCGTCGCGAGGAAATCCGGCAATACCGAAAGTCCGCCGCCTTGCCTGACGCCTTCCATGACCGCGGGCGTCGTGTTGATTGTGATGTCCGCCTTGAAACGTATGGTCTGCGTCTCTTTTTCACCACGTGTGAACGTCCATTCCAAAGGCTCCCGCAGCGCATTGTTTGCGATGAAAGGCAGCGACGGCAGGTCGGCCGGATCGCTTAATTCGCCTATTTCGTCTGCAAGCTGAGGCGGGCCTACCAAATATTGCCGAAACGAGCCGATCCGTCGCGCCTGCATACTGGAGTCGGCCAACCAGCCGACACGAACGGCAAGATCCAGGTTCTCGGCGACCAGATCGACAGTCTTGTCGCTGAGGTTAAGTTCCACCTTGCAATCAGGATAGCGGGAAGCAAATGCGGTGACCAGCGGTACGACGACCGAAGTGCCATAATCGTAGGGCGCGGTGATCCGGAGTAGCCCCTGGGGTTCGGTTCTGGCTTGAGCCAATTCCCCCAAGGCATCCTCGGCTTCGCGAAGAATAGAAACGCATCGCGCATGAAACATCAGACCCGCCTCGGTCGGCTGGAGGCGCCGCGTCGTGCGCATCAACAATGTGGTGCCGACTTCCTGTTCGAGCCTTGCAACCTGCTGGCTGACGACAGCCTTGGTGATGCCGAGATACTCGGCTGCCCGCGTAAAGGATCCCGCATCGACGACGGCAACGAAATAGGCAAGCCGATTGAGATTTGTTGCCGCCTGCATGAAGCTTGCTCCCGGTTAATTGTCATCTATTAGCAGACATTCTGTATTATTTGCAGGTCTTATCGTTTCAATCCTCCCATGCCATCTATTGGGCATAAGGAGAGCGGTATGAGCGATAAGACACACATCACCTATCTATTCGATCCCCTCTGCGGCTGGTGCTACGGCTCATCTCCGCTGCTCAGCCAGCTCTCCGCACTTGAGGGTATCGAAGTAGCGCTTGCGCCGACCGGTTTGTTTTCAGGCGCCGGCGCACGGCCGATGGATGCGGAGTTCGCCGCCTATGCCTGGTCCAACGACGAGCGCATCGGCAGCTTGACGGGACAGCGTTTCACCGAAGAATACCGCACCAATGTACTTGCGAAAGGCGGCATGCTGGATTCCAGTTCAGCAACATTGGCAGTCACGGCGGTTGCTCTGACAGCGCCTTCCCGTGAACTCGATGCGCTCAGGCTTATCCAGGAGGCCCGTTATGTATCAGGCCGCGATGTCACCGACATGTTGGAAATCAGAAACATTTTGAAAGGTGCCGGTCTTGATCAGGCTTCAGACCGGCTTGCAGAACCGAATGCGGATCTGCTCGCGGCGAACCGTCAGCGGATTGCGTCGGCTCGCTCCTTGATGACGGAGTTCCGGGTCAATGGCGTGCCCGCATTGATAATCGACGATGGACAGCGCCGCCGCTTGGTCAAAGCGAACGAACTGTTTGGCAACGCCGATATTGTCGCAGCACTTTCGGGGTCTCGGCGCCAATTGAGCGTGTGATGCCCTAAGCGGAGGACAACTGATGCCGTTAAAACGTACAATCCTTGCTGCACTGGCAGTGTCGATATTTTGGGCCGCCGCACCATCTGCTGTCATTGCCCAGAGCGCCCCGCCCTATGGCGCACCGATCACAATCAGCCAGGCGAAACATGCAGTGGCGGCGGCAGTCGCTGAGATGCGCAAGCGCAATCTGGAAATGACCATAGCGGTTGTCGATTCCGGAAGTAATCTGGTCTATCTGGAACGCTCCGATCAGGCAGGCATTGGTACTATAGATGCGGCGATCGGCAAGGCGAAAGCTGCCAATGGTATCAAGACACCGACAAAAGTGATTGAGGACATGATCCTCAATCACAATCAAAGCAACCTTCTTGCCGTGCCGGGCGCGTTCCCGGTCGCGGGTGGAGTGCCGATTGTCGTCGATAACAAGGTGATCGGCGCAATTGGCGCCAGTGGTGGCATGCCTGCCGACGATGGCGCGATTGCCGATGCTGGCGCAAAAGGTCTCCAGCCATGAGACGGATCTCGCTGGCATTGCGCGTAAGATCTGCCCGGAAGGCGCCGTATGAAGGGAACTGCGATGAAGCGAAGGACGGTCATTTTCCGCGGTGCCGCGGTGCTCGCATCGACATTCGTCGCATCGCCTTTTGCTCGCAATGGGCTGGCGCAGTCACTGGTTCAGCCGAGCTACGACTGGCCCATATCCGACCTTCGTTCTCGTGGAACAACCGGGCTGTCGGCAAGCTTGCCGGCGCCAACATTTCGGGCGCAGCCGCAATGTGCGGTGACGCTCAACAAGATGCTCGGTCCGTGCCATACGAACGACGTGCCGATCCGGTACGATGTCACGGAGGGCGTCGCCGGACTGCCGGTGCGCGTCAGCCTGCGGGTGGTCGAGGCGAGCAGTTGCAAGCCGATCGCCAATGCCGATGTTGAGATCTGGCATGCAGATGTGCGCGGGGTCTATTCGGGACGCGCGGCCGCCATGTGCAATCCCGGGGACGATGCGGCGAAAATTGCCGGCTATCTGCGGGGAAGGCAGATCACCGATGCCGATGGCGTTGCCAGCTTCCTTACGATCTATCCGGGCTGGTATGGGAGCAGGGCACCGCACATTCATCTGCGTGTTCTGGTTGATGATCGCGAACTGTTGATCTCGCAACTCCTGTTCGATGACCGATTGAATGACATGATTTACGGCCAACATCCCGATTACGCGGGGCGACCGCGGAGGGACACGAGAAACGACAGCGATTTCGTCTTTTCGTCTTCAGAGATTGCGCAATTCACCTTCGATGTCGAGAGGCTCGACGGCGGCATCCTACAGGCGAACTATACGATAGGTCTCAAAGACGAGAGCAATTGAGTTTGTCGAACCAAACATGCGAGGTGGATGCCACGCCTTCCATCCCACACGATCAAACCAAAACAGGAGAAAACCATGTTCACTAGGAGAACCATCATGAAGACCACGATCGCCGTTGGCGCTACTGCAGTGTTTGCCCCCGCGGGCCTCGGCCATGCAGCAACGACCAAGCTGAGCTGGCAGTCTTTCCCGGCCGGGCAGAACGGCTTCTTTCGGGCGCCCGTTCTCGTGTCCGGCGCGACGGAAGCGGTATTGATCGACGGCGGCTTCACGCTTCCCGACGGCAAGGCCGTCGCGGACGCGATCAAGGCAACCGGCAAGAAACTGACCACCATTTACATCAGCCAGTCCGACCCGGATTACTACTTCAGCCTCGGCCCGATTAAGGCCGCCTTCCCGGATGCCAAGGTCATCGCCGCTTCAGCCACGGTCGACGCCATCAAGGGCAGCGTCGAAAAGAAGCTTGCCGTCTGGGGCCCGCAGCTGAAGGAAAATGGCCCGCAGGCGCTCGCCGACGTCGTCATCCCGGAAGCCTTCGACGACAAGACACTGACGGTCGACGGCGAAACCATCGAGATTGTCAATGCCGAAGGCCTCGCCAATCGTCGTTATCTGTTCGTACCGTCCCTGAATGCTGTGTTCGGCGGCGTGCTGATCTTCAACGGCGTTCATGTCTGGACGGCCGACACCAACAGCGCCGAACTCCGTGCGGCCTGGATCGCCAACCTCGAAAAGATCGCTGCCCGCAAGCCGGAAATCGTCGTTGCCGGCCACATGGCGGTGGATGCCAAGACTGATCTTTCCGGTGTCGAGCATACCATCGCCTATCTCAAGGCCTTCGACGAGGAACTGGCCAAGACCAAGGACTCCGCAACGCTCAAGGCCGCAATGGAAGCCCGCTTCCCGGGTCTCGGTATGGGCGTAGCACTCGATATCGGTTCGAAGGTCGCCACCGGCGAAATGAAGTGGGGCTGATCCGTTATGGGTACCAATCTTGAGCTCATCCGGGCCACCTACGAGGGCTCATCGGAAGATAACGGTCGCAATCTGCTTGCGGCCCTGGCACCCGATGCCACATGGACGGAAGCCGAAGGCTTTCCCTATGCCGGCACTTATGTCGGCATAGACGCCATCATTGCCGGTGTTTTCCATAGGCTCGGAACCGAGTGGATCGGCTACCGTGCCGAAGCCCACACCTTTATGGAGGATGGAGATCGGGTCGCGGCATTTGGTGTCTATTCGGGCACCTACAAGGCCACGGGCAAGTCTATGACGGCAAGCTTTGCCCACCTCTATGTCGTTCGAGACGGCAAGATCGCCAGCATGGTCCAGTATGTCGATAGCCATATGGTCATGCAGGCGCTAGGCTCGGACTGAAGCAATAGTTCGTTTCGAATCTGGCGCGGCCCGTTGACCGTGCCAGATCGACGGACATGATTGCGGTGGCCCGCGCGTTGTGGGACTATAGAAGATGAAAGCCATTAGTTCGCGCGGCCTGATGCGGGTCGATGAGGCCGTCGTGGTATGCCTGGGCATCTCCAGTCCGTTGGTCTCGAGATCTGACGCTCGGAACTCCGCCGTCCGTCCTGATCGTCGCCTCTACAATAACCAAACGGTGGGCGACGAAATTCTCTATTCCGATCGGAGCTGCTGCGATCCTATGACTACGGTCGATAAGGTAGCAGGCGAGGCGCTTCCGCCAGGAATAGGCGTGTCGGGGATTGTCGTGCGGACATAACGAGTTGCCGCTCGCCGCCTGCCATCCTACGCTTGCCGTCACCATCGTGTTTGTCGGCATCTTCGTAGCGTCCGACTTCCGGCACGATGACATCACAATCGCGCACATGCCTCACGACTGTTCGGTTGCGCGCATGGCTGCCGCGACCGTCACCGTCTAGGTCCTCGCCGAGACCTCAAACCCAATACTGCTCTTTAAAAGATGCGGCGAGGAAATCGATAAAAACTCTGATCCGGGGGCTTAGGTTTCGTCTGTCCTGGTATATAGCATAGATGGGTTCAACGAGATTGCGTTCGTCTTCAAGGATTGGGACCAGGGCACCCGATCGAAGGTCTTCGAAGACATGGAATTCGGCAAGCCTGACTATACCCGCGCCTGCGCGTGCGAGAGCAAGCAGCATATCACCCTGATTTGCCACGATCCTGCTTCCGGTTCCTATATTTCGCCCGCTCGGGCCATCCTCGGACCACTGATTCCACTTGGTGCTCATTGAGAAATTGAGGCAAGAATGCTGCCGGAGCTCGCTGTGGTCTTGAGGAACCCCACGCGCCTCCAGATATGAAGGCGAGGCACAGATAATCCATCTGCTCGTTGCGAACCGGCGCGCGACGAGACTAGAGTTGGAAAGTTCACCACTGAAAATTGCGATGTCGGCGCCGTCATCCAGTCGGTCCGTCCTTTCGTTGGTAAGATTGAACTCAAGCCGAATTTTTGGATAGTCGTGCATGAATGCGGGTATGCGCGGGGCAATCGCATATTTTGCGAATGTTGGGAGGCAACGTATTCTCAGCGTCCCTGTCGGTTCTGCCGAGCCGATGGATTGAGCGTCAATTAAAGCCTCGACAACCCGGTTGGCCGCCACCAGGAATTCGTGCCCTTCATCGGTGAGGTGTATCGATCGGGAAGAGCGCTGGAAGAGCCGACGTCCGAGATCGTTTTCCAGTCGGCATATTGCCTTACTGATTGCTGACGGGCTCATCGACATGAAACGCGCCGTCGAGGAAAAATCGCCGTGCTTAACAACGTTTACGAATATGCAAATGTCGTTGGCGTCCATTTGGGCTCCACGATCTGTGAATTTCGATCATAGATGCTAGTCTCGCTCCCGTCTAGATCAAGCGCGGTAGGATGTTAAGTTCCACACAAATTCTACCAAGGGAGATTCACATGACCAACGCTACAAAAATAGTAAAGCCCGCAGAGCAGCCTCGGCCTGATGTCAGCAAGATTCCTTATCAATTGCCCCAGCCGACAGGTATGGTCAGCGACATCTTCATAAGCAACCTGCTCAATCTCGACGGCGACGAGCGCGACTGGGTTCCCCAGTCTGCCGATGTCTCGTTCAAGCCGATTGTCCTGAATGTCAGCCAAGGCTACTACGTCAACATCCTGCGCGTACGTTGTTCGGGCGTGCTGTCGCGACATCGTCATAGCGGCCCGGTGCACGCGTTAACGTTGCGGGGCAGATGGCACTACCTCGAGCATGACTGGATTGCCAGCGAAGGCGATTACGCTTTCGAGCCACCTGGCGAAACCCACACGCTTGTGGTTCCGGATGATGTCACCGAAATGGCAACGCTTTTTCATGTTACCGGAGGCTATACCTATGTCGATCCTCACGGAATAGCGCTCGGATATGAGGATGTCTTCACCAAGCTCGACAACGCGCGCAAGCATTACGAGGACATCGGTCTCGGTGCGGACTATGCAAACAAGTTTGTCCGATAGGTTCGACTTAACGATATTTGTGCCCGTAAGGGCAATTACATTATTATATTCAAAGCCTGGAAACGGGCTTTGATGACTGACGAAATCATCAAAACTGTTTCCGGTGATATCGCATCTTTCTTGGTCGGGCCTTCGCTTCCACAAGTATCTGCTGCACGACTTGGCGCCATGCGGGAATAGCGCGAGGCGATTCCCCGGGGCCAGGTTGATGAACGATCAGGCTGTTTGCCTTCGGGACGATATCGGAAATGTGGCCGATGTCGCGGGTCTCGGGATCACGGAGCATCTGCCATGGGACGCTATCGCGCCTAAAAGCATGCTCGCCTCCTTGCCATTGGTAGGGAAAGGGCAGCGATACGCAAGACCTGGAGAATGCGCGCTGGCCGGATCAAGCGATAACTGCCAAATGGATGCATCCCTCACACGCCCCCGCGAGCGCCAAAATTCGTGAGTCATGCCAGATGAAAAACGGGAGATCAGTACTCCTCCCAGCTTTCCTTGATGGCGGCGTTGCCGGAAAAGGCCCTTGCAACTTTCCCCGCCAGCCTTGTAACCGGCGACTGGACCCGGTGAGGGCTGGTACCGGCCGACATCACGAACGCCGTCTGTCGCAGCACGCCGCCGAGCTGGAACTGCGAGACCAGTTCACGCAATCGGCCGCTCTCATTGGCGAGCGTCGCACCGGCCGCGCTGGTTTCTTCGACCATCGCCGCGTTCTGCTGGGTCACTTGGTCCATCTGATTGACTGCGGTGTTGACCTCGGCAAGACCAACGGACTGTTCTTTTGCCGATGTGGCGATCGCGTCCATGTGCTGGTTAACCGCGACAATGTAACCCTCGATCGTCTTGAGCGCTTCGCCCGTGTCGCTCACCAGCTTGACGCCGTTATGAACTTCGACGGAGGAATTGCGGATCAGGTCCTTGATCTCCTTTGCGGCCTTGGCAGATCGCTGGGCAAGCTCGCGGACTTCCTGGGCAACGACGGCGAAGCCCTTGCCGGCATCTCCAGCTCTGGCAGCTTCCACTCCGGCATTCAGCGCGAGAAGGTTGGTTTGGAACGCGATCTCGTCGATAACACCGATGATGTTGGAGATCTCGTTGGAAGACTGTTCGATCTTCTGCATGGCATCGACCGCATTGGCGACGACCCTACCCGACTCGGCAGCGCTTTCATTGGCCAGCACCGCGACCTTGCGAGCCTCGTCGGCGCGCTTGGACGAGTTGGCGACGTTGACGGTGATCTGGTCGAGGGCCGCCGCCGTCTCTTCCAAAGCTGCCGCCTGCTGTTCTGTGCGTTTGGAAAGGTCGTCGGCGCTGGCGCTGACCTCGCGGCTACCATTGTCGATGCCACCGGTGGCGTCGGCCACGGCGCGTAACGTTTCGGAGAGTTGCGAGACGGCGGCATTAAAGTCGACGCGCAGCGTTTCGAAATCAGGTGCGAACGGCTCGTCTAACTGAAAAGTCAAATCGCCCCCGGCCAGATGCTTCAGGCCTTCGCCCAGCCCCGTCGTCGCCTGCGCCATTTCCTCTGCACGAAGGCGATCAGCATCAGCCGTCCGCCGACGTTCTTGTTCAGACAGACTTCGGTTGGCGACGGCTTCCTGCTCAAGTGCGGCCGCCCGTAGTCCATTGTCTTTAAAGACCTGAACGGCCTTGGCCATCGCTCCGATTTCGTCCGTTCTCGCCGTTCCGGCGACCGTCGTAGCCAGGTCGCCATTTGCAAGTGCGTCCATCGTGACAGCCAAACGCTGTATCGGGCGGCCAACAATACGAGATACAAGCCAGCCGATGCAAATGACAAGAAGGAAGACGAGACACAGTCCGATCAAGATTGCCATGAACTGCCGATTGAGCGGGGCGTTGATCGTCTCCAAGGGAACATCAACCACTGCAATCCAGGTCGTGTCGAACCGCGCCACCTTGAACGGCAAAAAAATCCGTTGCACGTCCGTACCATCCGCCCACGACATCGTCGGAACGATCTGCGCTGTCTGTGCGGAGATTGATTCCTTCAACTCCGCGCTCCCTACATCGGCTCCATACGGTGTCGCCAATTTGGACTTGTCGGGGTTAACAACCCAGTCCCCTTTGGCCGAGAGGAGTGTCACCCGCCCTGTTCCCATAGGGTGTACAGTGCTTAGTGCCGCGGACAGACTTGTAAGATCCACGGCGTTGCCCGTGAGAGCAATGAGTTTGTCACCGGACTTAACTGGATAGGCCACCGTTGCAATGAGGGGAGGGTTGTTGCCGACGCCGTAAATGAACGGGTTTGTCAGAGCGCCTTTTCCAGTATCGATCGGCAGGCGGTACCATTCTGAATCTTCGATTCTTTCATAGGTTCCATGAGAAATGGTACCATCCGATCCACGACTATACCCAACTGCGAATAAACCTTCATTGTTGGTGCTCAAATCAGCATTGTTTCGCAATTCTTCCTGACGCCCGTCAAGGGCTTTCGGCTGCTCTATGAACCATGAGTTAAAGCCCTGAGGAAATGCTTCGAGTTTCGCGCGCATAGCGCGCAGAAGGGAAGGCCGATCCAGTTTACCCTCAGCGTACCGCTCAGCGAGCAAGGCGGATGTCGCATGTGCTGCGCCGTCATACTCAGCGATAATAGAGCTTACGAAGGAGGCAGCTTGGTTGGCTTCTGCTATCATGATTTGGCGCGTCATCCCAAGGGTGGTTTCTTTTGAGATTTGCCAATTATATACCGCTGTCGGTACGGTCGCCAAAAGCATACCGGCGCACACAATTGCTGCCAATTTAGAATTGATCGATTTCGGTACGTAAGACATTTTTTGTTTAGCCTCGGTTGTTGCGGCCGCCGGCCTAAATCAGAGGGCCGCTGAAACTCACCTCTGACCAGGGGAGGTTCGGAATTGTTGCTAGAGAACCCATCATCATGAGATTGAATTGGTTACATGGTTGTCGGGCAACCTAGAATGAAGTATTAGTTGAAAGTGCTTTACGCACTATTAATGAACGTTGTCAGAGGCGAATTGGGCCTGCGTCCGGGAGGGAAATCAGGCCAATCGGCTTCTGCTTCACTAGGCCCAGGCCGACAATCCTCGATGAAGATCTGGCGAACATTCAGTCAGGCAGATTGCGATGCTTCGGGACGACGTCCACTCCATCGGCGATAGTACAGATCAAACCCGGCCCAATTCTCAACCACTAATCAAGAGCGATGCGTGAGAACACCGACAAACTTTTTTGATTTCCTACTTGTCAGGCAACTTGGTTACCGGTAGCGTTGCGTCAAAACTAAAACAGGGAACACAAATCATTCAATCCGCTGAAATCACGCACGGGTAGATTCCGCAACCAATTGCGGCTCGTCAAACGTGCAAGAGCTAAGCCGGCGTCTTCGCAAGGCGTAGTCGAGATTGTGCGCCCAAAATCAACGCAGATCATCACAGAATACAAGGCAATCCTATGACTGAGAATTATCTTGATGCCCTCTACAATCCGCAGCACATACTGATCGTTGGTTTTTCAACAAATGTGAAAAAAGAGCCGATTACTTTCCTGAATGTCCTGAAACAGCAGGGCTACGAGGGCAAGATATCTCTGCTCGGGCGGGAACGCGGACAGTATCTGGGGCACGAAATATATTCGGACGCCAATCAGCTTCCAACTGACATTGATCTCGCATTTAACATGGTATCCGCAACCGCAACAGTGGACCTATTGCCAAAGGTCGCAGCGCAAGGTGTACGTGCAGCGGTCATCTTCACCTCGGGTTTTGCAGAAATGGGCGAGGAGGGGTACCGACTTCAAGCCTCGGTTGTCGAAAGGTGTAATGCCAACGGAATGAGGATAGTCGGGCCAAATTGCCCCGGCTACTTCAATTTGCCGCGCGGCATCAACTTGACCGGAATCGCCGATATTCCCAAAGGTCCGGTCGGGCTGATCTCCCAGAGCGGCAATGTAGGGATCACCCTATGGGACCAGGCAGCGATGCTCGATATAGGATTCTCCGCGTTTATCGGCGTGGGGAACCAGTCGGATATCCCGATACACGAGCACATCGAGTATCTGGCGGCAGATGAAAACACCAAGGTTATCGCGCTCTACATTGAAGGGCTTCCGAGCGATCAGGGAGAGCGCTTCATCTCAATTTGCAAAAAAGCCAGCCTGCGCAAACCTATCGTCGCCTTGAAGGGCGGCCGCACTGATGGGGGTATGCGTGCCGCTCAGTCGCATACGGCCGCAATGTCGTCCGTTTCAAAAGTGTATTCTTCTGTTTTCGCAGACAGCGGGGTGATTGAAGTCGAGCATCTGGAGCATCTGCTTCCAATTTGTGAAGTGCTCTATCGATGCCCGCCGATGAAGGGTGAACGCGTCGCGATCGTTGGGTCCGGCGGGGGGCACTCAACAGTGTGCACCGATGAGGTGGAACTGGCAGGTCTCCAAGTGCCGGAGTTCAATCAGGAACTCCAGGAGGCGCTTGGAAAGCGCCTACCTGCTTACGCTCCCAAACGTAATCCGGTCGACATGACGGGTGGCTTCACGAAAGATCCGAGTCTTTTCGCGCAGTTGACACAACTCGTGCTTGATAAGGATGCTACATTTGATGGCTTCATAAATTACGGACTTTACGGTCTGTGGCACAATGGTGACCTGGATCCTGCCAGCCCTCACACATACGAAAGTGCGGCCCCGCTCCTCGGCGAGATACAGTCGAAAAACGACCTGCCGATCATTTTCTATACGCCTTATGCCTATCAAAAGCACAGCGTCTTTACGGCTTTGAGAGAGGCAGGCGTTCCATGCTACCCCAATCTCAATTTGGCGGCGCTTGGATTGGCTGCTCTATCCCAGCGCCACAAGTTCCTAAGTAAGCCGACCGTTGATGATGAACAGCAGCCGGCAGCGGCGGGCTTTCAACGGATTGATAAAGGTTCGTCCACGGAAGACATGATAACCGAAGCACTGCGTGGCTACGGGATTAAGTTCCCGCAGACCGTTCTTTGCCCGACGGTAGAGGATGCAGCCGCCGCAGCCGAGAAAATTGGTTTTCCAGTCGTTCTCAAGGCTGTCCTGCCAGGCGTTCTTCATAAGTCGGATGTCGGCGGCGTTGCAACCGGTCTGGGCTCGATGGACGCGACGCGCAATGCTGCCAATGTGATGACAAGCAGTATCGCGGAAAAACTTGGAGCCGATAGCCAGCAGGGCTTCCTTGTGTCTCAGGACCTAGGCCGGCGCCGTGAACTTTTCATCGGTGTACGTCGTGACGATCTGCTGGGCTCGGTCGGTCTTCTCGGGTTCGGTGGCGTCTACGCGGAGGCTTTGCACGACACTGAAATCTGCTTGCTACCGGCGTCAGCGGAAAGAGTATCGTCCAGTTTGTCCCGGCTCAGAAGCAAGACGATGTGGTCGGCGTTTCGCGGTGATCCAGCGGTATCGCCAGAAAAGATCGCCGGCATCCTGAACAATCTCAACGCAGCTCTCCGGCAAAACGCTGACGTCGGTGCTATCGAGTGCAATCCGGTTATTGCCGTCGGCAGCGAACTGTTTGCCGTCGATGCCGCTGTCGAATTTGTGGAGGACAAATAGATGAATCCAGACCTTCCCATAACCGAGCTCGCAGATGGTGTCCTGACCATGACCCTAAACAGGCCTCACCGCCTGAATGCACTTACGATGGAAATTTACGGTCACATACGGGATGCGGTAAACGCGGCCAGTCTGGATGATAGTGTCGATGTGATTGTTATTAAGGGCAACGGACGCGCGTTTTCGTCCGGGTTCGATCTTAAAGCACAGATGTCCGACCAGACGATGGAACAGAAGCTGACCAACCAGCACATGGTCGCCAATGGTGCGCGTTGGGCCATCTGGAATTGCCGGAAGCCTGTTGTCGCAGCGGTTCATGGCTATTGCCTGGCGGGGGCACTGGAACTGGTGCTCCCGACGGATTTCACGATCTCGACAGAAAGTTGCCTCTTCGGGGTACCCGAGGTGCTTTTTGGCGGCGGACCAGCCTTCAACATGTTCCCATGGATGATGGGGCACAAGAAGGCGAAAGAGATCATCCTGATGGGTGAACAGTTTTCGGCCCAGCAAGCCTATGAATTCGGCTTGGTGAATAAGGTGGTGGCCGATGATGCGCTTGAAGAAACAACGCAAAAATACGTTGAGCGACTGAAAAAACTTCCCCGTGGCGCAGCCTGGATCAACAAGCAAGGGCTGAACCGGGCCTATGAAGCGACCGGCATGGTGCCCTTCATCAACAATTGGCCGGACATGCTCACAGTACTCGCGCAAATACCCGACGAAATACGTGATGGTTTCAAAGAAAAGGTGCAGCGGGAAGGCGTCAGCGCCGGGATCAAGTTCCGCGACGGACTTTTCGACAAATAGCGAAAACCCGCCGCCGCGCCAAATCGTCTTTCATGGTTCGTAATCCGGATCGATACGCGGTGAATTAACGAGACGTGGAACAGTCATGACACATAATGCTCCGGTAACATTCACGGGTGTCGCAATAAAATACGGCGCGACGACCGTGCTTTCCGATTTCAACCTCGACATCAAAGCTGGTGAGTTCGTTACCTTGCTGGGACCGAGTGGTTCAGGCAAAACAACGGCTCTTAACGCCCTGGCGGGTTTTGTTGATATCTCAGCCGGCGATATCTCGATTGGCAACAAGTCGGTGTCGCGGCTGGCTCCTGAAGAGCGTGGAATCGGAATGGTATTCCAAAGCTACTCGCTTTTCCCCCATATGAATGTCTTTGACAACGTTGCCTTCCCTTTGAAGCTACGCAAATACAGCCGTTCCGAAATCCGCCGACGCGTTGAAGAGGCGCTCGCAAAAGTACGGCTTGCTGACTTTGCGCTGCGAATGCCCAAAGAACTGTCGGGTGGGCAGCGACAGCGGGTCGCATTTGCGCGCGCGGTCGTCTTCGAACCTCCCGTGCTTTTGATGGACGAACCACTTTCGGCCCTGGATCTCAAGCTTCGCGAAGCAATGCGGCTTGAAATCAAACGCTATCACAGCGAGTCCGGCTGCACGATCGTATTCGTCACGCATGATCAGAGCGAGGCGCTTTCGCTGTCGGACCGCATCGCTGTGATGGGCGGTGGCAAGATCCTGCAGATCGATACGCCCAAGGTCATTTATGACCGGCCCAGCAGCAAATTTGTAGCGGACTTCATTGGTCAAACGAACTTCCTCACGAGCGAGTTTGCCAATTGTGTGAGTGGGCCGCTGAGGCAGGACATTGATCTTGGGCAGTTGCGAGCTGGGAACCTGAGTATCCGGCCAGAACGCTTGCGTATCGGCGAACCGGCATCAGATGCTGACATCGTGTTTAGCTGTGAGATCGATGAGGTCTTGTTCTTGGGAGAGAGTACCGAGTTCAGTCTCAAATCAAAAACCGGGCAGATGTTGATCGCCAAATATCCCGCCGGAACTTCCGATCGAGTGTATCGCCGCGGCGATAAAGTCCACGTCAGCTTTCGGCTAAACGACGCGGTGTCGTTGTCGGATTGAATCAAAGGAGGAATATCATGCTCAAGACCGAACTTTCAAGACGCAGTGTTCTCGCCATTCTCGGCTCGGCAGGTGTTGTCGCAGCGACCAATGAAATCGCCTTTGCTCAAGACAAGGGCGAGTTGACAGTCGCCATCCCTGGCGGCGTCGTAAAAGATATGGAAACGGAGATTTATGCTAAAACTTTGATCGCTGAGAAGGGATACAAAGTGACCGTCGTCAATCAACCCGACGCGGCCTTGGAACAGCTCCGCGCCCAGGTCGATTCCGGCCGGTTGCTCTGGGATGTAACGGAAATCAATTCAATCACATTTCCAGCAATGCAACTGGAACTCCTGGAGCCTATCGACTACTCGATCGTCGACCCGCAAAATATCCTTCCAGATTATGCAAAAAAAACCAATGCCGTTCTGGTTTTGGCGTGGGCAACTGCCTTGACGCAACGTACCGACAAACTTCCGCAAGGCAAGGAAATGAAGTCGTGGGCGGATTTCTGGGACGTGTCTACGTTCCCGGGCCCTCGTGCGATGCGGAAGACATCAAATCACACCCTTGAGTTCGCGCTCATCGCTGACGGAGTTTCGAAGAACGACGTTTACAACGTTCTGGCGACCAGCGAAGGGGTCGATCGCGCATTCGCGAAAATGGACCAGATCAAGCCCCATATCAATGTTTGGTGGGAAAACGGGGCCCAGGCGGTGCAAGCCATGTCTGACGGGGAGGCATTCTTCTCCCCGATGTTCAATGGCCGCCTGCAGAAACTGACCGACTCGGGAATCCCAACGAAAATTGTCTGGGAAGGTGGGGCGTTTCACTCGACTTATCATGGGATTCTAAAGGGGTCCAAGCACGTCAAGGAAGCCCACGATTGGCTCCACATGCGAGCAACAAATGCAGATCTTGCTGCAAAGTATGTGCAAACTGTACCTTACCCGGCGGCCATCGCAGGCGCCTACGACAAACTCCCTGCCAGTTTGCAGGAGCTTCTCCCGACGACCCCGCCGCATCCGGATATCACGTTTATCTCCAATGAGGCGTTTTGGTATGGCGAGCAGGGGACCGCAATCCGCGAGCGCTTCCTTGAATGGCTTCTCGTTTAACGGATTGTAAGGGAGGGCGCTTGCGTCCTCTCGCCTACATGGGTGGTGATATGTCCAGGCCGTTACAATTATTGGTGCTACCAGGATTGATCTTGGTGCTTGTCTTCCTGATTATTCCGAGTTTCGACACACTGGTCGCGAGCGTTTTCAACCCTGACTTCACGACCCAAAACTTCAGCGATATCTACAATCGGCCTGCATACTTCCAGGTCCTCGGTCGGACCATGTCAGTCGCGATGATTGTCGCGATACTGTGTGCCGTCTTCGGCTATCCGATTGCGTTCTACATCGTCAACCAACCGGCGAACAGACAGATTTGGCTGCTTTATCTATTCCTGATTCCGATGTGGATGAGCGCCCTCGTGCGATCCTATGCCTGGATCGTCCTTTTGGGGCGAGAAGGGATCGTGAACAGTATCTTGGCCGCAGGCGGACTTATCGACGAACCGCTGAAGATGATGTACACAAGCGGAGCAGTCTATCTCGTCATGCTGCAAATCATGCTGCCTATCCAGGTCTTCAATTCTTTTAGTTCCATGAAAGAAGTCGACCAGGACCTCATAAAAGCGGCTCGTGTGCTTGGTGCGAAACCCCGCGATGCCGTACGACGTGTGTTCATGCCGTTAAGTATTCACGGAACGAGCACGGGGGCTGCAATCATCTTCATGATGTCGACAGGTTTCTTTGTCACCCCCGCATTGGTCGGTGGTCCGAAAGATATGATGCTCGGCAACCTGATCACGTTCCAGGTGGAGCGGATGAATGCCGGATTCGCGGCGGCGTTGGGCGTAGCGCTTTTGGTGTCTGCTTTGGTCGGCGTCTTGCTGATCAAAGGTGCCGCAAACTTTGTAGCTCGAAGATTGGCTTAGTCATGAAAACCAGCAAAACCCTTGCCGTCTTTTTCTGGATCTTTGCAGCGTTTCTCCTCCTGCCGCTGCTGATCATCATTCCAATCTCTTTCACGAACGCCGATTTTCTGAGGTTTCCACCAACCTCATTTGGTTTGCGGTGGTATGCGGACTATCTTACCGATCCACAATGGATCGACGCCACTATACTCTCGGTGAGGGTCGCGGCGTTTTCGAGTCTTCTCGCAACAGTCATCGGAACCTTGACAGCGCTCGGTATACATCGGGGTAGTTCGGGATCGAAGGGACCGCTTTTGACCTATATCGGTCTTCCCTTGGTTGTTCCGCACATTTTTGTGGCTTTGGGTATTTTCGTGATTGCGCTCAGATTTGGTCTGCTTGGTAGCGAGCCGATCTTGATTGCCGCGCATGCGACAATGGGACTGCCACTCGTTGTTTTAATCGTTCTCGCGCAGGTCCAGCAGCTTGACGTAGCCGTTGAAAGAGCGGCGCGTATCCATGGCGCAACGGCGACCCGAGCTTTTTTCGCAGTTACTTTGCCTGCGCTTCGACCGAGCATGATCGCAGGTGCCATTATAGCGTTTTTTACGTCCTTCGACGAACTGACAGTTGCGCTGTTTCTGATGACCGGGGAGGAAACATTGCCAATGCGTCTTTGGGCAAATATGAAACTAGATATTAGTCCGGTCATCGCACCAATCGCCACAATATTGATCGTCGTTACGACAATATGCTTGTTGTTCGCGGAGTTCATCAGGCGCCGCGCCAGTGAGGCAACAAGGTAGGGTCAAAGGGGCATTCAGTGTAAATGAATATGAGGTATGGCCGCCACTGCCATAGGCATAATTGAAGACGAAGCTGGCTGCGCTGTTGACTGGATTTTTATAATGACTGCTATGGGTGGCATACACATTCCGAGATATCCGATAATCAGGCACGAGTGGCTCTCCCTGTTGACGGAGGAACCAATTGAGCCCGATCTGCCGATTATTGATCCGCATCACCATCTATGGGATCATACGGGCGCCCGTTATATGTTTGACGATCTCATGGCTGATCTCAATACGGGGCACAACATCCTGGCGACAGTCTATGCCCAGGCATACGCCATGTACCGGAGCGACGGCCCCGAAGCGCTTCGTCCGATCGGGGAAATCGAGTTCGCCAATGGCGCCGGCGCGATGAGCGCAAGCGGCATATATGGCCCGGCTCGAGCCTGCGCCGGCATCATCGGTTTCGTCGATTTGCGCCTTGGCACCGCCGTCGACGACGCTCTTCAAGCTGCCGTCGCTGCGGGAAACGGCAGGCTTAAGGCAATCCGACACATTACAGCTTGGGACAGAGATATATCGATACGCGGCACGGCTAGCCAAGCCGTGCCCAATATGCTGGCCGACCCAGCGTTCCGCCAAGGGTTTTCACAGCTTGCCAACCACGATCTCACGTTCGATGCCTTCCTTTATCATACGCAACTGGATGAATTGACAGATCTGGCTCAATCCTTTCCTGACACTCATATAGTTCTCGATCATGCCGGAACGCCACTTGGCGTCGGTCGTTTCATGGATAAGAGAGATGAAGTTTTAAACGACTGGAAGCGGTCAATCGACCGCTTGGCTACATGTCCCAATGTGTCGGTGAAGCTTGGCGGGTTAGCTATGAAGAACTGTGGGTTTCAGCTCGATCAGTCGCCATTACCACCGTCTTCAGAATACCTGGCCGAGATATGGTCGCCGTTTGTCGATCACTGCATTGGCAGGTTCGGTCCATCAAGATGCATGTTTGAAAGCAATTTTCCGGTAGACAAAGGCTTCGTTAGCTACGGGGTGCTTTGGAATGCGTTTAAACGGATGGCAAAATCCTACGATCAAAAAGAAAAGCAGAGACTGTTCAGCGGAACAGCGAACCAAATTTATCGTCTTGGCTTGGATGCCTGCGCGCCGTAGTTTGATAGGGACGACCATCGCATCATCAGATCTAAGTTCACTCAACGACGACGACGAGTTTGCCCAGCGCATGCCTTTCAGCAAGTTTTTTCAGCGCTGTAGCCGCTTGATCAAGCGGGAATCGCTCTGAGATGGCTGGCTTGATCTTGTTTGACGCGTAGAGAGAAAGCAGTTCGCTATTGTTACGGCTGCTGGATGCGTGTTCGTTTTGTGTGAACGCATCATAGAAAACGCCGAGAATTTCGCATGATTTGAGCAAAGGCAAATTCATGGGGATACGTGCGACTCCCGCAGTGAATCCAACGATGAGGTGTCGACCGTTTCGTGCGACTGCCCGGATCGCGGCTTCGGTGTAATCGCCGCCAACCGGATCGTAGATCACGTCCGCACCTTTCGGTCCGCAGGCTGACTTGAAGAGGTTCGCAAGCGCTTTTCGATCCGTGTCAGCAAACGATCCCGTAGGATAAATTACGCATTCGTCCGCACCCCTGGACATGACGAACTCAGCCTTCTCCTGCGACGACACCGCGCCAACGACCCTCGCGCCGAGCGCCTTGCCGAGTTCAACAGCAGCGGAGCCTGTGCCACCGGCAGCGCCCAAAACCAGCAAGGTCTCGCCAGACAGCAAGCGCCCTTTCGTTTTTAACCCGTAATACGCAGTCCCATATGTGTTCATGAACACCGCAGCATCGTCGAACGGCATATCCTCGGGGATAGCGGTACACGTGGTGGCGGGCAGCGCTATACGTTCGGCCAAACCACCGTGTGTGCCAAACCCAATGACCCGATCTCCGGCTTTGAAGTGTTCGACATCCGGAGCGACGGAAATCACTACTCCGGATACTTCGGTCCCCGGTGTGAACGGCCGTTGAGGTTTTATCTGATAGCGATCATCGATGATGAGGACGTCGGGGAAATTCACACCGCATGCCTTTACGCCAATCAGAATTTCGCCGCCTCTGGCAACCGGATCCCGAACCTCCCGAAACTGTAGCGTTTCTGGCCCGCCAGGTGTCTCACTGATTATTGCTTTCATTCGGATCCACTCGCTTATGTTTTTAAAGGCCGCCGCCGGCGCTTTGCTCAGCGGCCGAATTTTCCTCTGATACTGACCATTTGCCAAGGACGTCACGCAGGCCGGCGACGAGCCCGCTGGGCTTGCCGGTCGTTGGATCCGTGGCGACAATGGTCGAGAGTGCGATGGCAGCACAACCTGCTTGTGAGAACAGGGACTGTCGCATTGCAATCGAGCTTTTCCCGATGCGGACGATAGCGAGCCCGGCCCGAACTGGATGGGGCCAGGTCAGCTCGCCTAAATAATCAATCTCGAATCGAGCCAGCACAAATCTGTACGGGCCCCACTGTTTGACCTCATCCGATTCCAGAAGCAAGCTCCTGCTGGACTCCACCAAGGCGTTGAACGCACCGTTGTTTACATGACCGTTTGCGTCCATATCGCCAAAGCGCAGGTCGTGCTGAGTTTTCCAAGGATACGCGGAAAACGGATGGATATTGTGCTTCATTCGGTAATGCCAAACGTGGTGTGAGACGATAAGAACTGATTTATGACCAGCTTCCGGTCGCTGCATCGAATGTTTTCGTTATAGCCGTTCCTTCTCCGTCCAGGAGCCGCCTCTTTGCTATCTTGTTCGAACTCGTCCGTGGAAATTCGGAATAGTATTGGACATATCGGGGCAGCTTGTAGCGAGCCAGCACGACACTACAATGGGCTATGATCGTTTCTGGAGATACAGTGTTCGGATCTCCGCCCTGTTTCAGGATGACGAAGGCTTTCACTTCTTCTCCCCGCATGGCGTCCTTAACAGGCCCGACTGCCACGTCCTCTATGCCCGGAATGGTGGCGAGAACAGTCTCCACTTCTGTCGCTGAAATATTCTCGGCGCTCCTGCGGATGATGTCCTTTATGCGACTCTGGAAGTAGTAGTAGCCCTGCTCGTCGCGTCGGAAAAGGTCGCCGGTGCGAAACCAGTCGCCGTGAAATGCCTCGGACGTCGCCTCCGGCCGTCCAATATATTCTTTAACGATGCCTGGCCCCTTGACGCAGAGTTCTCCAACTTCGCCGTCTGGCAGGCGGTTGCCTTGCTCGTCGGCAATCATGCACTCTCTGAAAGGCGCGACCACGCCGCAGGAACCCGTTCCCACCAAGTTCGACGCATCTCTTGGTGTCACGATGGCCAGGCCGATTTCCGTCATGCCGTAATGTTCGCGTATGGCTGTGTCGAAGCGCTTTTCTGTGGCCGCATGGAGAAGAGGATTGAAACCGGACGTGCCCAGAATCTTCAGGTCGTTGAGCCCGTCGCCATTTCCCTCCGTCGTCATGGCCATCGCGTTATTGACCCATCCAAAGTCAATCTTGTTCTTTTTCCATCTCTCTACGAAGCGCGTCAAACTTGCGCGAGGCGAAACGCACAGGGCGGCTCCAAGACTGCACGCAAATGCAAAGCGCCAGAGCGGTCCCATGTAGTGAAACGGGGCATCGCACTGAATTCTCGTGATGCCTGGCCAAAGGTTGGCCATAACCACACCCTTAACAACCCAGTAACTGTGAGGAAGCACGCAGCCTTTCGGGAAGCCTGTTGAACCCGAAGTGAAAAGGATATTTATCGGATCTTCAAACGCGACCTCCGCCAGCTCCAGATTGCTGGAAGCCGGAGCCTTATCAAGCTTATCAGCCCAGCTTGCAAAGTCTTGGGTGTGATCGCCCCATACGGCAATTTTCTCAATCCCATAGTTGGCATGACCTGAAGGCAATTGCTGAAATTTTGACAGGTACTCGGAGGCGATCAACACGTATTCGGCTTTGCTGTCGGTGAGTGTGTACGCAAGTTCGGTCGTGGTGTAGGCAGGATTTATGCCGATCGAGACGGCACCAATTTTAGCCAAGGCCGCCCATGCCGCCAAATGCTCAAGCGAGGTTGGCATAATCAGGGCAACATGCGACCCTCTTCGCACACCCATTGTCCGGAAAGCGTTTGCAGATTTTTCGATCAGTGCCCCGAGATCCCGATAGGTGAGTGGAGACCTATCCTCATCCGTGAAGATCCAGGCTAAATTTTCGGAAAAATTCTCGGTCGCGTGATCGATCAGCGCTCCGACATTGCGAAACAACGGCTTTGCTTCAAGTTCTGCACGCTGGGCGGCGTAATTTTCGAGGGTCAGCATTTTCTCTACCTGCACAAGCTGGGACAAGGCTCTTGGAACGTGGAAAATAGACTTCAGGCGCCGTCTTTCTTTCGAACGACAACGACCAAGACAGCTTCAGCAACGAGCTCAGGAGAGGCGCAAATGACAGCCGGCGGCGTGTCAGGCTCGCCGGGACCTGGCGTTCTAATATGGCGAAGCGCCACCATCGCGAAATGCCGCGACCTATTTCCGCGCTTGATGACGCGCGCCTGGATCTCCAGATAGTCGCCGATATGGACCGATTGTTTAAACTGTGCATTTTCGTAAGCGGCCAGCAAACTACCGTCTCCGTCTTCGCGCAGCGTGACTTGCGTCACACAATCGGCAAACAGCCCCATGATCCTCGCGGCGGGAATGATCACGCTACGATATGTCGTATCCTGGGCGTTCATCCGGACGCGAAGCGTGGCGTCGGGTTCGGTTGTAAATTCACCAACCACGAATGATACACTCCTTTGTTTTCCTGGTGGCCTTATAACCAAGTTGCCCTACAACAGCAACATTTTAAGATTGTATCAGTCGCGGTTTTACCATGCGACCGCATTCCACAAAAAACGTTCCAAAGCGCCGCCATACGCGCAACCGGCGCATCAGTGGGACAGGCAGGGACTTCACCGATATCCATCCAGCTGTATCGATTTCCCTCGGTAGTTGATAAGAGATAGGTCAACTTAGCCGGCTTTCCGGGATAGGGAGAGCATCCCATTGACGACGGACGAAGGTAAGGCGCGACTCTAAGCCTGCGTCGGCGCGAATTGGAAAACGTATTGGCAGTACGCTCGTGAAGTTGCGGCGGCAGTGTCGACAAACGGCAACCACGCAATCGCACCTAAAGATTTGAACTTACGAGCATTTCATCCAACATAATCTGTGTTATTACGAGTGACATATAAGATTTACGCAGTCTGGAGACGCGCGACGAATGGTGAATGACCGCCCAATTTGGGAGCCTAAAATTACCAAAGATAACCTGAGCGATAGGGCGTATCTTGAACTTCGGGATGCACTTATGAGTGGGTACCTGCTGCCAGGCGAACGCTTGCTGTTGCGTCCAATGTCCAAGCGCTTTGGCATTAGCGCTACACCGATGCGTGAGGCATTCCTAAAATTGATTTCGATTGACGCCTTGCGGCTCGATTCGCGTGGCACAGTCATCGTTCCCACTTTGACAACTGCTGAACTCACAGAAATTCGCGATATAAGGATTGATTTGGAGGGCCGTGGAGCCGCGGTAGCGGCGCTGGTCGCGATGCCCTGTGAGATTGATACATTGGAAGCTATCCAAGCTAGAATATTGGCCAGCC